>FLNY01000001.1_pt1 | contig 240337 bp, 150 predicted proteins | sample 1140381 | NCBI WGS metagenome assembly FLNY01 (sample SAMEA3878172, study PRJEB12797) | bioreactor metagenome | biome: Moose rumen | place: Sweden | collected 2011-10 | reverse complement strand
ACGGAGGTGGGCGACGACAGAGTGGCCGATATAGTCACTGATTTCATGAAGCAAAACGGCGTGCAGACTGACTATGTTTATCGTAGTCCCGGCACGCAGTCACACGTCTCTCTGGCTTTCCTCAACGAGCGCAACGATGCTGATTACCAATTCTATAAGATGCACGATGCTCTTTCCATGCCACTGCAGCTGCCTGAGGTAAGCAAGGGCGACTGCCTGCTCTTTGGCTCTTTCTTCGCGGTCAACCACAAGGTGCGCCACTATGTGAAGGCCATGCTTGAGCAATCTGTAGCTGCCGATGCCATAATCTACTACGACATCAATTTCCGCAGCTCTCACTTGCCGGATTTACCAGAGATGATGCCGCGGCTGATTGAGAACATGAGCCTTGCAACCGTGGTCAGAGGGTCGCACGAGGACTTCCAACTGCTTTTCGGATGCGACAATGCCGAGGAGGTGTATGAGAAACACGTAGGCAGCAGGTGCAGTCTGTTTATATATACAGATGCTGATCGTCCCGTTCAGGTCTTCACTCCACATTTCCGCACGCAGTATCCAGCCCAGAGCATACAGACGGTGAGTACCATCGGCGCCGGCGACAATTTCAATGCCGGTTTCTGCTATGCCATCCTGCAAAATGGCATCAAGAGCGCTGAAATGCTGCGCTCTGCCGATGAGGGCATGTTCGGTAGATTGATTGATATGGCGCAGTGTTTCTCCTCTCATGTATGTCAATCCATCGAGAACTATATCAGCATCGACTACGCCCGCCGCATAAGTGGCAAGGCATAATTACAAGACTATAAATCAAGGCGTTACACCTACCGCTGTAAAAGCTATCTGATTACCTCGTAAAAGCTATGCGATTACATGGTAATCAGATAGCTTTTACAGTATAATCGCATAGCGATTGCAATGGCAGGACATAGGAGCAAAAGTTTTTTCTCGTTTTCTTGCCATACTGATTAAACCTTTTCCTCTCGCGCGCGTCCTTTATATAATATTGCACAACTAAACAATTTGACATGATAACAACATCACTAAAACGCAGCATACTACCCATGCTGTGCTTCCTGTTTACCGTGTTTTGCTCCATGACTGCAAGGGCCGTGACTTACATCGAACGCTTATCGCGCGGAGTAGTGGCTGTGCCCGCAAAGCAGGGCAACTTCATCAGCTGGCGTTTCCTCGCTACTGACAGTCCGCAGACTACCTTCCGACTGATGCGTGACGGCGAGGTGATTGCCGACAATCTCAGTTCTACCACTTGTTTCACTGACGCAGAAGGCACGGTGCAGAGCCGCTATTCCGTACAGACCATCGTGGGCGGCAGTGTCGTCGAGACCAGCGACGAGGTATTGGCGTGGCCTAAGCCTTACATGTCAGTGCCGCTGATTCGTCCGCTCGACCAGACCATGCCCGATGGGCAGACTTGTTCCTATACGCCTAACGATTGCTCTGCCGGCGATGTTGATGGCAACGGCGACTATGAGATAATACTGAAGTGGGACCCTTCAAACTCTCACGACAACTCTCACATGGGCTATACTGGCGAGGTTTTCCTTGATTGCTACAAGACAGAGGGCATACTGATGTGGCGCGTGTCGCTGGGCAAGAATATTCGTGCCGGTGCCCACTATACGCAGTTCCTTGTATATGATTTCGATGGCGACGGCAAGGCCGAACTGATTTGCAAGACTGCCCCTGGCTCAAAAGATGGCAAGGGCAACTATGTCACTGAGGCTGCTACAGACCCCGAGATAAAGAACGCTGACAATGAGGCTGACTATCGCGGCGCCAACGGCCACGTATTGGCTGGTCCTGAATACCTGACCGTGTTCAGCGGAAAGGATGGTCACGCCATCCACACTATATATTACAATCCTAACCGTGCATTCGGCGTAGGCGGAGCACCTGAATATGCCACCGAGGCGTGGGGAGACCATAACCCCGGCAACCGCGGCGAGCGATACTTGGCGTGTGTGGCTTTTCTGGGGGGTGAGAAGGAAAATCCCTCGGCTGTGATGTGTCGTGGCTATTACACACGCTCTTATCTGTGGGCAGTAGATTTCGATGGTGCGCAACTCAAGACGCGCTGGCTACACCAGAGCCTTACGCCTAACGACTGGATAGTGACTGATGCTGACGGAAAAACCATCAACGAGGCTCACGGACTGACCGCCACGGCTTACTCACAGGGCGCTCACGGACTTGCCGTGGGCGATGTGGATGGCGATGGCTGCGACGAGATAACATACGGTTCGGCTGCCATCAACAATGACGGTTCACTACTCTATAGCACCGGTTTCGGACATGGCGATGCCTTCCACTTGTCTGATCTCGACCCCGACCGTCCTGGATTGGAGTATTATATGGTACTGGAAACAAGGCCCTACGGAGCAAATCTGCGTGATGCAAAGACGGGCGAGGTGCTCTTCCGCTCGTATGACAAGCAGGACACAGGGCGCGGCATATCGGCTGACATTGACCCTACGCACCGCGGTAGCGAGTTCTGGTGCTCGGCAGAGAAGAAGGTTTATGACGTTAAAGGCAACGTGATTGCAGAGACTGAGGGGTGGACTCCGCAGAATTTCCGCATCTATTGGGATGGCGACTTGCAGGATGAACTCATAGGCAACGGCGGCAGGAATACCAGACCCGGCACCTGGGGCAACAGCACAGAGGACCGTCAGCGCAACCGTGGCAACCGTAACGGTTTCGGAGGGCAGCGTCGTGACAATGGCGAGCACAGCATGAATGGCAGTCAGCGAGGCGACCGCTCTCAATTTGGGCAGCGAGGCGACCGTTCTCCGCGTGGCGAAGGTATGCAGCGTGACAGCCTGCGCCAGCGTATGCAGCAGCAAGGTCAGTGGCAACAGCGTCATCAGGACTACTACGTAGCGAAGTGGAATGGTTCCGGTGTTGACCACGTCAGCATCAGCGGAAAGGAGAACCTCAGCGACTGGGGCAACTCGGCATCATGCAATGGCACCAAGGCTACACCCTGCTTGCAGGCTGACCTCTTCGGCGACTGGCGCGAGGAGATAATCCTTTACGATGCCTCTGACCGCTCTCATCTTAACATTTTTACCACCAATATACCCACTGACTACCGCATCACGACCTTGATGCACGACCATATCTACCGCATGAGCGTAGCATGGCAGAATGTAAGCTACAATCAGCCACCGCACGTCAGCTACTATATGGGCGACGTAAAGAAGTAAAGAAGTAATAAAGAAGGGAAAATATTCAGGATAAAAACGAAGAGAGCCTACCGGTAATATTGGGAAGGCTCTCTTTTATTATGCTTGTTTTTATTTTATGTTGTCTGTTTTGCCGTTGTCATAAATCTATTATGATTTCCACAGGGCAGTGGTCTGACCCCATGATGTCAGTATGGATACTGGCTGACTGCACCTGCGGTAGCAGTCGCTCTGACACTATGAAGTAGTCAATACGCCAGCCTGCGTTCTTCTCACGGGCATGGAAACGGTATGACCACCAAGAGAATGTCTGTTCATCAGGATGCAACGTGCGGAAGGTGTCCTTGAAACCTGCTGCAAGCAGAGCGGAGAACTTCCCACGCTCCTCATCAGTAAAACCTGCATTCTTATGATTAGTCTTGGGATTTTTCAGGTCTATATCGTTATGAGCGACATTAAGGTCGCCGCAGAAGATTACAGGCTTACGCTTGTCTAATGCACATATATAGGAAAGGAAATCGTCTTCCCACTGCATACGATAGTCAAGACGACGCAAGCCGTCCTGTGCATTAGGCACATAGACCGTGATGAAATAGAAGTCGCTGTACTCCAGCGTTATCACTCGACCCTCATGGTTGTGTATATTTTCTGCTTCATAGGATATACTGCCATCACTATTTACTGTGCCCATACCATAGTATGCATTCAGTGGTTTGTGCTTAGTATAGATAGCCGTACCGCTATAGCCTTTCTTCTCCGCATAGTTCCAATATGACTCGTAGCCTGCGAACTCAAGGTCGAGTTGTCCTTGCTGCATCTTCGTCTCCTGCAGGCAGAAGAAATCAGCATCAAGCGCATTGAATGTATCGTTGAAGCCTTTGCCGACGCAGGCGCGCAGACCGTTAACGTTCCAAGATATGAATTTCATGTTTTCTTTGGCTATTTGTTAAAGGTGGGTTCTATTAGTTGCCATGGTTGTACGTGTTTAGTTTCCTACAGTAATGGTTCCTTTGACTATGCAAGCACTTGAGTAGCCCAGTTGCTTTACTTGCGATAGGATAAGACGAGCTTCCTCTACGGTACGGTAGTTGCCTATGCGGCATTTCCATGATGGGGAATAGAAATGAACGTATATTGGTTGGTCAGGGAAGTGCGATTTCATGGTTGAACCTATGCGCTCCGCTTTCTGACGGTCAGCGCGTGAATTGCCACCTGAGAACACCTGTACTCGATAGCCTTGCACCTTCTTGCCACCGCGTATTACCTTCTTACTGGTATCTATTGTTGTCTCCTCCACCTCTGTAGGTTGCTGCTGCGGCTTGTTATTAGAGGTTGTAGCAGCCCCTGACGGTGTCTGAGTAGAAGGTGTCGTAGTAGAGGGCGAGGGCTTAGCGGTATTCGGTTGGCTTGGGGTAGTAGGTGCAGTCGTGGTGCTTGGCGTTCTCGGAATACTCGGAACGCTTTGGTTTTGCTGATGTTGCTGTTGCACTGGATGTTGCTGCGACTGTACTTGTGGCTGTTGCACTGGATGTTGCTGCGACTGCACTTGTGGCTGTTGTGTAGTAGGTTTCGCCTGTTGAGGTACGAGCACTGCATTATTTACGAGGTCTTCTATTTCCGCCGACTGCGTAATAGTCACGCGTCCCCTTCCGTCCTCATACTGGCGAAGGCGGTCAGTAAAGGTCTGTGCCTGTGCTGTGGCGCAAGACAAAAGTGAACAAAGAACTGTGAATAGTGAAAAATACAAATTACGCAAAGCAGTATTGCGCAGTCCTATGAGTAAAGTATGTGTATTCATAACAACCATGTGTCTTCTGTTTTTATATGTAAAATGTATTATTCACTATTCACCCTTCGTTATTCTGTTGAGTTATAATTCATGAAGCAGATTATCCCCAAGCATCGATGATGCCCTTGAAGTCTGCAGCCTTGAGTGATGCGCCACCGATGAGACCGCCGTCGATATCAGGCTTAGCGAACAGTTCAGGAGCGTTAGAAGCCTTGCAAGAGCCACCATAAAGGATCGTTGTCTCAGCAGCAACCTCTGCGCCATAGACCTCAGCTACGCAAGAACGGATGTAAGCGTGTATCTCCTCTGCCTGGTCAGCGGTAGCGGTCTTGCCTGTGCCGATAGCCCAGATTGGCTCATAGGCAATGACAATGTTTTTCCACTCCTCAGCGGTCAGATTGAACACAGAACCCTGCAACTCAGCCTTAACGACCTCATTCTGCTTGTTGGCCTCACGCTCAGCCAGTGACTCACCTATGCAGAAGATAACCTTCAGACCATTAGCCAGAGCCAACTGTACTTTCTCCTTCAGAATTTCAGGAGTTTCGTTGTAGTACTCACGACGCTCAGAGTGACCCAATATCACATACTGTGCACCAGTTGACTTAACCATCTCAGCACTCACTTCACCAGTGTATGCGCCAGAAGCCTTGTCAGCGCAGTTCTCAGCACCGAGTTCGATAGCAGAACCTTTTACTATTTCAGCCACGCTTGCGAGGTGGATGAATGGTGTGCAGATGATTACACCGCAATTAGGATTCTTTACTACCTCTGTCAGTTCCTTGGCGAGAGCCACGCCCTCCTGCAGGTTCTTGTTCATCTTCCAGTTGCCTGCTACGATTTTCTTTGCCATTTTCTTTTTTGTTTTTATGTGTAAAATGATTAAATATGTTGAATACTCTATCAATGATTACCAGCACCATGAGCGGCAAAACGAACCACATCATGATGTTTGCCACCTTACGTCCCGTTACATCCTCCTGTGGCAAGAAGCTGGATTGCGTTGTAATCACTCCATCTTTTCTCAGTTCCTCCACCGGCAGACTATTATGGCTCCACTTGCCTACCACCGTGCCTTGCTTAAGAAGAATCAGACCTGGGTTGCTGCGTATGATAGTCTTGAGCGTCGTTTCATCGGTATTACAGAAGGAATACTCCGCCCCAGTGATGTCAGCCCAGTGAGCCACGGACTTTCCCGTACTCGCCGTCAGACAAAAGAAACCATAGCCTTTCTCCTGCGTGAAATCGAATATCTCGTTGAGATGACCGAAGTTAGTATCATCGGCTGTCTCAAGATGCGGTGCTATAAGCAAGAAAGTGTAGCCTGGTGCAGAGAGTATGCTGTCGGTGATATCCTCCCCATCACTCATACGTTGTATCGTAAAGTCGTGTATGGGTGGCTCATACCCTGGCTTTATCAACTCAGTTTTTGAATCCACGAACCTCCATGTGCTGTCGGGATATTCCTCCAACGAGAACTCCTGCTGCCTACCGTCTTTCTCCATGATAAAGGTAGTCTTAAACTCCGGTTGTTCTGCGCCCTCGGGTATTTCCATTCCTTTGGGTATATTGGCCCCGATGTGATATGGGCGGAAGTCAAACAGCGGGAGGAAGTATAACGACCATGCAGCCACTGCAATGATGAACACCGTAGAATAATTGAATACTATCCAGCGGTTGGCGTGGCTGATAAGCCGAGGCATACGCTGCCACCAACACACCGTCACGAGACAGAGCGCCGTCAGCACCACGTTCTTTAGCAACGTCTGACCATTGGTCAGATGCACGGCGTCGCCGAAACAGCCACAGTCACTTACAGGGTTGGCCGCATATATCCACACCGTGAGACACGTCATCACGAGCATGAATGCGAGCGAAAGCCTTGTAGTACTCTTGCGCCGCATGGCAAACAGCATACTTATGCCGAGCAGGAACTCCGTGAGCGACAATGCTATGGAGGCGACCGTCAGCATCCATTCAGGAAACAGACCCGCCAAACCCACAGCCTCTGCATAATCTTGCAGTTTATACACCGTGCCCAATGGATCAACGGCCTTTACGAAGCCAGAGAACACGAACGTAAGCCCTACTACGACGCGGGCTACATTCACGAGTACTGCCGATAATATTTCCAGTCTGGTATGTTTCGTCATCTGTGTAACTTTCCGAGTACAAAGTTACACATTATTCACCACGTGGGCAAATAATTTCAAGGAAAACATTCGTTTTTGGTGTTTCTTACTTGCGTGTGTCGTAAAAAAAAACGCAACTTTGCATTGTGCAAATAACAAAACCAGTATGTCGATATGGGGGGATTACAGTGGTTTTCTATGTCAATTTTATCACGGCGAAGACGGAGTAGTTGATGATGTCCATATAGTTGGAGTCAATTCCCTCGCTTACGGTGGTTTGACCGTTCTTGTCTTCGATTTCCTTAATGCGCTCAAGCTTGGTTAGTATAATATCAGTATATGAGGACACACGCATATCGCGCCATGCCTCACCATAGTCATGGTTTTTCTTCTGCATCAAGCTGAGGCATTCAGCGGCATACTCGTCATACAGAGCCATAGCCTCATCGTTGCTCATGTCAACCTTGTCAGCATAGCCGCGAGCAAGCTGTATCAGCCCCACAATACCATAGTTAATGAGTGCCATAAACTCAGGCAGTATGCCCTCGCCTACAAGCGATTCACCTGTTACTTCAAGCGTACGTATGCGCTTGGCCTTTATGAATAACTGATCAGTGAGCGACTGCGGTCTGAGCATTCGCCACGATGGTTTGTAGTCATAGAGCTTCTTCTGGAATATGTCGCGGCAGAGCATCATGGCCTGCTTAAACTGTTCGTCAGTGTTTGCCATACGTTGTTGGTTCTTGTTGTTATACGTCGTGCAAAGTTACGAAGAAAAATCCATTCTTGCAAATTTAATTGTGCGCAAAAGCACAGGCAAAATGACTGCCGATAACATTTGCTCGTATTTTTTTCAGCCACATGGGCTTGTAATTCAGAAAAAATATGTAAATTTGCATCGTTAATACATAACCACATACTGAAGACACAATGTACAGACAACTCACTCTTGACGAGACCGCACGGCTGCGCGAACAGGGCTGCCGCTGCAGCAACTGGGAAATGATTAGCGTGGACGAGGGGTTTGACGCTAACGGCATACGCAACGTAAGTTTCGATGGCGAGATACGCATCGGCAGTGGCGTGCACATGGAGAATATAGGCATCATACGCACTACGGACGGTGCCTCGTTTGGCGAAGGTGTGACGGTGAGCGTAAAAAACGAGGCTGGCGACGGCAATGTGATACTTTACGGTGCACTCACATCACAGACGGCAGCACTCATGGTGCGCTCCTGCGACGATGAACAGCTATTCTCACGCCTGCGCCAGATGGTAGAAAAGTACGTCAGCGAGAACGTGGCCGCATGCACCACGATAGGCAATGACGTGACCATCACCGACTGCCGCGAGCTTACCAACGTAAGCATAGGCGACGGCTGCGAGCTCTGCGGCGCATCGCGACTTATCGACTGCACGCTCTGTCCTACGCCCGATGCCACGATATACATCGGCGATGACGTGATAATGGAAAACGTCATAGTACAGGCTGGTGCCACCATCGTCGATGGAGCACGCCTATATGACTCATTCGTAGGCGAGGCATGCCACGTAGGACGAGGCTTCACTTCGGAGAATTCACTGTTTTTCGCCAACTCACACATGGACAACGGAGAGTCTTGCGCCGCGCTCTGCGGACCTTTCTCCGTGAGCCACCACAAATCGTCACTGCTCATCGGAGGTGAATACTCTTTCTATAACGCAGGCTCCGGCACCAACTTCTCCAACCATGCCTACAAGATGGGGCCAATACACTACGGCACGATGGAGCGCGGAGCAAAGACCGCCAGCGGTGCGCACATACTCTGGCCGGCACATATCGGTGCTTTTTCCATGGCGATGGGAAAGATTGAGACACATCCCGACACGTCGATGCTACCTTTCTCTTACGTGATAGGCAACGGCAGGAAGACGAGTGTGATGCCAGGACAAAATCTGTGTACCGTTGGAACATATCGCGATGTGACAAAATGGCCAAAGCGCGACAAGCGTCCGCAGGACGGACGTAAGTCGCTGATCATCTTCGACTGGCTTTCGCCATACGTCATAGAGCGTATAAAGGCTGGTGCGAGTTTCCTTGATAGTCTGCAGGAAGAGCAGGGGGTTGATGCGGAGGAATACTCATGCAAAGGATTTACCATCAGTTCGGCAGCACTGCACCGCGGAATGTATTTTTATGACATGGCTCTGCGTATGTATGACGGCAGCATGAGCACCGTGGAGTGGACCGACATGCTCGGTCTGCTTGCACCTGTAGAAACGGTACAGCAAATCAAGGAAGACGTGCTCACAGGCAACATCGACAGTATCGAAACGCTTGAATCACGCTTCCGCGACATCTACGACAGTTACGCCCAATGGAAAGGCTATGACGACAACGAGGCGGAGAATGACGAGGCCACCGAGGAGTGGAAGGATGCCATCCGCCGCGATGCTGAGCGTGAATATGCCATGGGCGACGTAAGCGAGAAGCAGATAGCAGAGTTTTTGGAGAGCGTCTGAACATAGTCGCACGGTTGCATACCGTCATCAATTTGCGCACAAATCATCACTGTCTGAAATCGCAAAAGAGAAGTAATTGAATGTTAAAATGCCCCTGGGATGATGCCTTACGGTGTCATTCCGAGGGCATTTCCATTGTAATCAGATAGCGATTCCACGGCTAAAACGCCGTTTTCGACACGTAATCAGATACCTATCATGCGGTAAAAGCTATCTGATTACAAGGCAAAAGCTATCTGATTACAAGTTTACTGATGGTCAATAGCATCACAATTCCACATAAACCACACTATACCAACACATTAGCAAAATGACGGAAAATTATGATATTTCGGAATAAAAACATATTTCGTGATTTCCATCGCAAGGAAATGGCAGTAAAATACGTTTCGCAACCACGTGTCGTCACTAAAAAGACAATACGCTGTCAGATATAATGCTCCCGATGCAGAGATGGGAATCTTTTTTTGTTAAAAAAATAAAAATATCATATATATAATAAGGTAGTAGGAAAAGTTTTTGTAATTTTGCACGCAAATTCAGAGAATTACATTATGCAAGACAACTTAGTTATAGTGGAGAGTCCGGCAAAGGCCAAGACGATTGAGAAATTCCTTGGCAAGGACTACAAGGTAATGTCAAGCTACGGCCACATCCGCGACTTGAAGAAAAAGGAGATTTCCATTGACCTCAAGACCCTTGAGCCAGAATACGAAATACCCGACGACAAGCGCAAAGTCGTCGCTGACCTTAAAGCCAACGCAAAGAAAGCAAAGAAAGTATGGTTGGCTTCCGATGAAGACCGCGAAGGAGAGGCTATCTCGTGGCACCTTTGCGAGGTATTGGGACTTGACGAAGCCAGCACTAACCGTATAGTGTTCCACGAGATAACAAAGCCCGCCATACTGGCAGCGATAGAACAACCACGACACATAGATATGAACCTGGCCAATGCTCAACAGGCCAGACGTATGCTCGACCGCTTGGTCGGTTTCAATCTTTCGCCGGTATTGTGGCGAAAGGTGAAGCCGTCATTGTCTGCCGGACGCGTACAGTCGGTAGCAGTAAGGCTGATTGTGGAGCGCGAACGCGAGATACAGGCTTTCAATGCAGAACCATATTTCCGCGTGACGGCGGTGTTTACGGTTGATGGTGCCGAGATGAAGGCTGAGCTCGACAAGCGTTTCTCTACTCACGAAGAAGCTCTGGCTTTCCTCGAAGAATGTAAGGACGCTACGTTCTCCATCGGCTCCATACAGAAGAAGCCACTGAAGCGCTCACCGGCTACGCCATTCACCACATCAACACTGCAGCAGGAGGCTGCACGCAAACTGGGCTTCTCTGTCAGCCAGACGATGATGGTTGCACAGCGACTTTATGAAAGCGGACACATCACCTACATGCGTACGGACAGCGTGAACCTGTCAAAACTCTGCATCGGCACCGCCAAGGAGGCCATAATCAACCTGTATGGCGAGCAATACAGCAAACCACGCAACTTCACCACCCACACCAAGGGTGCGCAGGAGGCTCACGAGGCCATCCGCCCTACATATATGGAAAAGCAGGCTATTGACGGCACTGCACAGGAGAAACGCCTCTATGACTTGATATGGAAGCGCACGGCTGCATCACAGATGGCTGATGCCGAACTCGAAAAAACTACTGTAACAATTAAGATTTCAGGCTCTGGAAATTCCTTTGTCGCTACGGGCGAGGTAGTGAAGTTTGACGGTTTCCTCAAGGTTTATCGCGAAAGCACTGGCGATGACGACAACGAACAGAAGGAAGACGACGGAATGTTGCCACAGGGTATGAAAGAGGGCATGGTCATCGACCGCAAGGAAATCACCGCCACGGAGCGTTACTCGCAAGGACCGGCACGATATACTGAAGCCTCACTCGTACACAAGATGGAGGAACTGGGCATCGGTCGTCCGTCAACCTATGCCCCTACTATTTCAACAATACAGCAGCGTGAATACGTTGCAAAGGGCGACAAGAAAGGTGAGGAACGTAAATACACCATTGACACACTGAGCGGTCAGCAGGTCACTACCAAGACAAAGAAGGAAATGGCTGGCAGCGAGAAAGGCAAACTGATTCCTACCGATGTAGGCACAGTGGTCAACGACTTCCTCATGGAGCATTTCCCGTCAATAATGGACTATAACTTCACCGCCAACGTAGAGCAGGACTTCGACGCTATAGCAGAAGGAAAAGAAGACTGGCACAAGATGCTCAAGACCTTCTACAAGGATTTTGAGCCTACGGTGGAAAAGACCATAAAGACACGCAGCGAGCATAAGGCCGGCGAGCGAATACTCGGCGATGACCCGAAGACGGGCAAACCTGTGTCCGTGAAGATTGGGCGCTATGGTCCTGTGGTGCAGATTGGCACCGCCGATGATGAGGAGAAACCGCGTTTTGCGCAGATGCCTAAATCATTGTCTATAGAAACCATAACACTTGACGAAGCCCTTGAACTTTTCAAGCTCCCACGTACGCTCGGCGAACTGGATGGCGAGGTCGTCACCGTCGGTGCAGGCCGCTTTGGTCCTTACGTACTGCATAAGAAGAAATATGTGTCAATACCAAAGGACAAAGACCCTATGACCATCACGCTCGACGAAGCCCGCGAACTCATAGAGGCCAACCAAAAGGCAGAGCAGCAACGTCACCTCAAGAAATTTGAGGAAGATCCAAAGCTCGAAGTGATGAACGGACGCTACGGACCATATATAGCCTACGACGGCAAGAACTACCGTTTGCCGAAGAACCTGCATGAGAAGGCAGCCGAACTGACATACGAAGAGTGCATGAAAATAGTTAACAAGTAACTATGAACCCAAAAAACGTTATCCTCATCGGCTACATGGGAGCCGGAAAGACAACCGTAGGCAAGGAGTTGGCAAAACGACTTGGCGTAACCTTCTACGACCTCGACTGGTATATCGAAACGCGTATGCACAAGCGTGTGCCTGATATATTCGCCGAAAATGGAGAAGAGGGTTTCCGCGACATCGAGCGACGTATGCTCCATGAGGTGGCCGAATTTGAAAACGTGGTAGTATCATGCGGTGGCGGTACGCCATGCTTCTTCGACAATATCGACTACATGAACAGCTGTGGCAATGTGGTTTACCTGCGTGCAACGCCCGAGGTTCTTTTCCGTCACTTGAAGATGGGCAAGGGCATACGCCCGCTTCTGCAAGGCAAGAACGACGAGGAATTGCTCGCTTTCATAAAGGAGCAGCTTGCAAAGCGTGAGGAATTCTACCTCAAGGCTCGCCATGTCATTGACATTCCATGCATGGAGGACGAAGACAAGGTAAACGAAACCGTCGCACTCGTAATGCAATCCACAGGTATTTGAAAAGCGCATACGCAAGCACCAGATAACAACCCTACTCCAAAGGCATTGTAAAAGCCATCGTATTACAACACTATATGTAATGCATAGGCTTTAAGACATAAATATACGAGACATCCCCATCACGTAACACCGAATGTTGCGTGATGGGGATGCTTCCTCTGAATCTTCCTCAAACGTCTTTGCTGATTAAAGATATTTGAATACGCTTACTTCTTGTAGTCCACCGGCACTCCGCTTGCCGTACCGTCCATGGCTATCTGTATCTGATACTTGCCGGCAGGGGTGCGCTGCAGGTTGCCGTTGCGCATGATGTACTGGGTGCCCTTCTTGGTGATAAGCGATACGGGCAGAGAGTGGTGGGTCACGTTGTAAGGATACTTAGGGTTCTTGAACGCTGACCATTCCTTTGACTTGTATATCACCTCCACGAACTGCTCGCCGAAGTTCTGCGCCGAGGTCTTGCCCGCACTCGTGCCGCCGTTCTTCGTAGCCGCGTCAACAGCCACGCCCTGCGGTACAGACTGCTTATCCATATTGCCGTTGCGCACAGCAAAGAAGATGTCAAAGAACTGTCCCTTGTATGGCTCGCCAGTCAGGATTTTCGGGTTGTTCCACTCGCTGAACAACAAGCGAACCACCTCGTTATTCTTGTTCTTCTCATAGTCTGGGTGCTGCTCCACCATCAGCTCCTTGATGGCCATCGCCTGATAGAGTGCCCACAGATGGCTTATCTTCAGCGTGTTCTTGGCATACATATCACGTACATATCTCAGGTTGTATATAGCCCACTCGGCAGCCTCCTGCACGCTAACTGTCTTGTAAGCCAGCTCAAGCGCATAACGCTCGCGTGCCTCACGGTCATTACGCATCTCACGGTCGCTGCCCCATGCCAGCATGGTGTTGTTCTTAGCGTCGATGATGCCATGCTCATAGTCGTCCATACGGTCGCGGTAGTGTCCGTACCAGTTTGGTATCATGTATGGCAGCACCATGGTGAAGTATTTCCATGACTTCAGCGAAGGGTTGTCCACGAAATTCTTGGTATAGGCATAACGCAACGGCTCGTCATAAGGTATCCACTTGCCGTCCTGCAGGTCGAGCCATGCACGTGAGCTTGCCGTACCCGTGAAGAAGTCCTCGTCGCTTATGATGTCTTTCACATACTGCCAGAACCACAGACGAATGGTGTTGTCCCAGTCAGTGCCCCACTCATGGAAGTGGAAGGCTTCGTAATATGACTTGCTCTTGTCCTCCCAGCGCCACACCACTTTGCTGGCATCAGGAGCGCCGGCAGAGCTGCCTGCGCCCACTCCTGCTGCACTGCCTGTTGCGCTTGCTGCCTGCTGCGTTGCATTGTCTTGTGCGTTGCTAACCTTGCTTGCAGCCTTGTCCTTCACAGCAGATTTTGCCTTGTCAGCCAATCCCTTGAGTTTGCCAAACTGCGCGTTGGCGGCAGTCTGCGCGCCAAACGTCATGGCGAGTGCCATGAGCATCTGAATCAAAATTCTGTTTTGCATAATCTTGTTTTTTGATTGATAGTTTTGTTTAAGTTGTTTATACATTATATACATACGAAACCGTCCGCACACAGGGCATCAATGCCCCGTATGCGGACGGTTCAGTTTCTCTCTTATAGAGGTTTTTAGTAAAGTAAAGTAAAGTAAAGTAAAGTAAAGTAAAGTAAAGTAAAGTAAAGTAAAGTAAAGTAATACACAAAATTATTGGATTGAGCAAGCTTTTGCCCAACTAAATTCAACGCGTTAACTCTATTTAACCTACTCATTATCATTGTTCTATATCATATTACACTACTCTTTACACATTACCCTTTACTCTATCCTCCATTCCTCTATGGTGCGTGTCTCCTTGGAGAAGTTCATGCCTATCATGAAAGTTTTTTTGGAGTCCAGCTCATATTGTAGTGTGTATTGCTTGTCTTTTATCTGCTGCAGGGCTTCCTCCGCCGTGCCGTCGAGTTTGAATTCTATCACATAACGGTACTGCGGTGTCTCTATCAGGAGGTCTATCCTGCCATCACTAGTCTTGTACTCCGCTTCTGTGTAGAACCCCATCATCTTGAACACCACCCAGACAACATTCTGGTAGTTGCCCTCACGAGTCATCTCTGTATCATAAGGGGCACTGGCGAAGAGTGTCTGCAGGCGTTTGCAGAACAGCTCTGGCTGACCTGTTTCTACGTCTTCTGCAAATTTCTCCACGTCAAAGGCTGAGTGACTGTTTGTTTTTGACAGATAGAATGGTGCGAGGTATTTAATGAAACCTTCCTCCACCTCCTCATTAGGAAAGCCGAGGATATATTTTTTAAAACGCTCCTTATAACCCTTGATGGTCAGGTATCCGCTCTGGTATATCACTGGTATGGGGTCGTGTGACTCTGCGTCAATGGAGTTCAGCACGTCTGCTGTCACTTCCGATTTAGACATCTCCTCAAGGTCGTAGTGGTGGCGCTTCAGCAGTTCCACAAGGTATGTGGGCGTGCCGGTCTCAAACCAGTAGCTGCCGAACTCCAGACTGCTGAACGTGTTAAGCACACTGAAGGGATTGTATATACCTTCCTTGGACAGGTGGTTGAAGTGATAGCCGTCATACATGCGGCGAAGCTTGTCAATGCACTCTTCTCGTTCCATGCCGTTATTTTCGGCAAGTTCATTGATATTGCCGTCAAAGGTGCGAAGCAGCTCCTCTTCTGTTATACCACAAATGTTGTGGTATTTGTTCAGCATGGATATATCCATGAGGTTGTTAAGGTCGCTGAACACGCTGACCTTGCCGAACTTTGTAACGCCGGTAAGCATGGCGAACTTTATGCAGCCGTCCATTGACTTCAACGCGCCGTAGAAGCCTTTGAGCGTGCCGCGGTACTCGTCCTGCAGCTCCTTGTCGCCTATGGCCTGCAACATCGGCTTGTCATACTCGTCAACAAGGATTACCACGCGCTGGCCGGTCTTCTCGTAGGCTGATTTTATTACTTTCTCAAAACGCATACCAAACGGCAAGTCTGGCCGCGCACATTCGTAGAGTTTTTCCCATTCGCTGAGCGACTCTTCCAGTTTCTTTTCCAACACCTCCGGCTTGTCATACTTATTAGTATTCAGGTCTAGATGCAGAATAGGATACTCTACCCAGTCCCAATCCTCCTTTTGGTCTATCGCCAGTCCATTGAATAACTCGCGCTTTCCTTGAAACAAAGCCTTGATTGTAGAGATAAGTAGCGACTTGCCGAAGCGTCGCGGACGGGATAGGAAGTAATAACGTCCCTCAGAGACGAGACGATATATCTGCTCCGTCTTGTCAACGTAGAGATAGCCGTCCTTACGGAGGCTCTCAAAGTCTTGTATGCCAATAGGTAGTTTCATATTGCAAAGTTACATTTTTTTCCGTGAAACTACAACTTTTTTCATTACAAAAAATGTAATTCAACAGAAAAAACAGTGTCATAACACTCAGCATGATACCGTTTTCTTGTTTTTATTTTGTAGTTGATTTTTCTTTGTCCCGAATATCCTTACCTCCTCACGCTCGCGTGAGCAGACCATCTTCGACCGCTTCATACAGCTTGCCAACCAGAACTGTGCCGAGCACCACCATATAGGCTACTATGCCGAGCGTCTGTGCCTTACGGAGCGATACCTTGGCACCGTGGTAAGGCAGGCAAGCGGCATCACCGCAAAGGAGTGGATAGACCGCGCCATAGTGACGCGCATAAAGGTGGAACTGCGCCACACCGACAAGTCCGTGGCTCAGATTTCTGAAGAGATGGGTTTCCCCAACCCTTCTTTCTTCAGCAAATACTTCAAGCGTCTCACCGGGATGACACCTGCGGCGTTCAAGAACTCGTGACTTTCTTACTACCACGGATTCAATGGATTTTACCTGCTTATTTTCCTGACAACTGATTAAGACTGATTACAAGGATTTGTAATTCATATCAACGATGCATGGAATACTATTGCCATCAGGAGGGGGATGTATTGATTACGGCACTTCATTCCGCTACAGTAAAGACGGCACGCACAGGGAAGCCAAAGTAACGGCCCTCGTAGCCACGTGCTCCCATGCTGCCACCAAATACAGAGCCAAGGTACTTGCCGTTTGAACCATTGTGGAGCGTGCTTGACCAGTAGTACCCCTGGTGGACGGCTTGACTGTGAGACGTGCCACTGAAGATGCCGGCAGCCGGCAGGAACATGGTTCTGTCAGCATATTTGCCCTTGCCAGTTATTATACAGCCGGCTATGCCGCTACCCTTGTAGTCGTTTGTCCATACCGAGGTGGTCTTGTCACACAGTGCCTGTATCTCTTCGATGGTGGGCATACGCCACTCTCCGCCCATGTTGGCACGGGCGGCATCGTGCTCGGGGCTGAGGACCGCACCGGCGGTGGTGTATGTGGTATAGACAGCGGTGCTGCCGCTGCCACTGCTGTAGAACGGTGCGTTGGGTTCCGCATAGCCGCCGCTCATGCCGTCTTTCCATGAGGTGACGGTGAGTGAGGTGCCGCTCATGGCGTAGCCGGTGTAGTATGGCGCGGTGGCTCCCCAGGCGAAGAAGTCGCCATAGTCGTATTCATGATTTGCTCCTACGTTGCAGGTGGCGAAGAGCCTCTTCTTGCCGTCGATACGTATGCCGAAGTCTATGCACTCGTAGCCGTTGTGAGAGGTTGGCACAGGGGTGGTGTCGTCATCGTCCTCGTCCGGCGTAGTGTCCTCATCCGTGCTTCTGCCTGAGGGGCATACGGGACGGATGGTATGACCGCCGGCTCGACCGTCGCTGCGGGTTTCGATATCTGGTGAGTAACGTAAGACATTACGATACACGCGATGCACATCTGAGGTATAGAGTGTAGTCGTCCAATTATAGCAGGCCACTCCCGCGCCGTACAGCTCCGACAAGAAACGGCAGCCGGCAGCTGGGATGAAGATATATTTGTCGGTATAGCCAGGCTTATTGCTCGTGAACTTCGCTCCTGCCACGCCGCCAAACTCCGGGTCTCCCTGTTCTATCCATACGCCGTCGGTGTTATTCCCTAGTTCTATAAACTCCTCAAGGGTAGGCGTATGCCATGAGCCGCCCCAGTTCACCGATGCGGCATCGTCCTCCCTGCATAGCTCGCTAAAGTCGCTGCCGTTGTACTTGGCAAAGGTGTTGCCGCCGTCGGTGGTAAACTTGTAGTTGTCCCAGCCGAAATAGTCCTTCGTTTCTGTCTCGCCCCATGCGAAGTAATCGCCGTAATCCTGCGGCTTCTCAGCACCTATGTTGCACGTGGCCCACATCACCGACAGGCCGAGGTCAACGTATTCATGACCGTTGTACGGGTCAACAACTGCCTGTGTAGTCTCTTCATCCGAACAAGAGTACAGCATCACCGCGGCGAGGCACGCAAATGACGGTAAGTAATGTAAAATCAGCTTCTTCATGGTCAAAAAGATTTTTCTCTAAATAAATACTGTCATAACATCTAATGGCTACAAAGTTAATCATTTTTCCGTAAAAACAAATAAAAAAGGGGGAAACGTATAATTTTTTTTTGCACGCTTGTTGTCTTTCATGCAGGATTTTCTTATTTTTCAAAGAATTTTCGTAACTATGGAAGAATTCGCAGGATTTCTTTGTATAAAGGCAGTTTGGGAGATTGAGGATTTTGAGGGTTACGAATAAGAGACCGTTCACAATTCCTTGTTCTGCTATGAATTGCATTCAATGAACACCCGATGACGAGCCACCAGCCGTAATATGGTTCATCCTCGGGTGCATAAGGTAATCATTCTTTCTGAAAGAGCAAAATCTATTCACATCTTTTTCTTCTGTCCCTATTCTCTATTTGTTCTCTATTTGTTCTCTTTACTACATCGCCTTCTCTTTCAAGAAATTCTACAGAGATAATACGCTCTGGTTTCAGCATTCGGGATGTTGCCTGAATACTGCGCTTATGTATGCGACCTAATTCCTTGTCGCGTCTGTCTAAGAAAAAGATGGCCTCCCACCTCTTTTCAATCTCCTTTTGTATTTCAATAGAATATCGTCATGATCAAGACTCTTGCCCTCTTCCTTTTAAAGTAAATCAGTTTTCTTGTCGATTCTTTTCCAATTTGTCAGCGCATATTGATATTTCCAGTCGATTTTCAATATAGAGAATGTGGCTAACTAATTCCAAGCATATCGGCAACAGATTGTTGCGAAAAGACATGGAAGTGTTCGGGGTTGTTGGCCTTTTGTTTGATAGCTTTTTCTTTCTTACTTGAACCAACTTCTTCCCCAACAATTAGGGCATTAGTCTTACCACTAATGCTACCTGTGACTTTGGCACCTATATCCTCAAGCCTCTTCTTTATAGCATCACGATATTCTGATTTTCCAGAGATAACACATGTTTTCCCATAAAAAGAATAATCGGCCAAGAGATCATCCTCTAAATCCAAGCCCTCTATAGACACCGTTTGGTATTTTGTGCTTCCAGAATGAGATTTCTCTTTTGAGGGAATATAATCTGACTTGATGTATTCACTTACGTCTGTTCCAGTTTGAATATGAATGAAGAGTTCCGCAGTATGGCGAGCATCTTCTAATGCGTGATGATGATTTGGGAGTGATTTGTCCAAAACAGTCTTATATGACATTTCCAGCCCCTGGTGCGTAATGTCATATGTGTCTATGAATTTGTTGTACAAGCCTTTTAGTCCATCAGCTTGTTCATTATAATATATATAGTTAAGGTCAGCCCCTTTATTATGACAAACAAGAGGCAAGCCTCCTATAAATTCTTTCATATCAGAATACACATCTTTAAAAGTCGGAGAACTCTTTAGGACAGAATCTTTAATGTGCTTTAACGTTGTTTTTCCAAACAAGTTTCGAGATAAACCATCTTTAGGGTTAATATATGTATGATATTCTGTACACTTGCCCTCTATAACCTTTACCATGCCTATTTCGCAAACAGAAAGTGGACTATCGTCAAGTTTCTCGATGTCTATGGCTACAAAATCAACATTTTTCATAAACTATCAATTGTTTTCAAGAATATTATCTAACGTTTCTTCTAAATCAATGTCTAAATCTATTTTCAAAGAGTTGGCAGACCCTACGTGAAGTGTAAATATATCTACCTTTACTTGGTCACCTGGTCTGAACTTTGAATAAGTGATGCGTCCGTCATCTACAGCCACAATATTGTCTCTGCTATTGTAGTAAGTCAATTTGTATTTGGGAGAATCAAGGGTATATGACGATTTATTGGTAACAAGGAATGATCCTGTTGCCGAATCTACTAATTTTTGCCATTTAATATGGCTTATCTCAAAATAATCATTAGTGTATAATTGCATTTTCATGATTACACTTATCAATTTGCTTCTTACAGAATCTGTAACAGCACCTAATTGTTGGTCGGTTTCTGCGCCATTAGGAATCATATCGTGCCTATATGCATATTTATAAAGCTTTTCATTGTCTTTGGGGTAAAGGCCTTTTGAGTCGACGATCTTCATTAAATCATCATTGATGGGCTCCAGATACAGAGTGACTTCTTTGGTGATAGAATTGTTTCCTTTTGTATATGTATTTGTAATATTAACTTCGTAACGGTTATCTGAGATCTTTTTAACTGAGTTTATCTTATGTGAGTTCGTATGTGGGAAATAGTATAAATGGTAAGCTAAAGGATAAGCTTTCAGCATAGCCTCTTCATCGCCTTCCATAATTGCTGCAAAGAAACTTTCTGCAGTTTTTTCGCATTGGTCTATCCTCTTGTCACATGATGTAAAAAGAAGTAACACAAGAACTGGTAAAAGTAGATTCTTCATAACTACGATTCTCTTAATCAATATTGAATAAAACAGAAGTACAAACGCATCAGAGGTCGTCGGTATGTTTCTTCTCTGCCTTTATCAAGCCATCCATATCTTCATAGCCAACTACCAGCTCACTTTCATAAGGATCTACGTTTTCAAATACGAATAAAACTATATTTCCGAGAATGTCATCTTCATCGTCAATAATCAACGCAGACAGTGACTCATGACCATTACTGCTCCTTCCAGTTTTTGTATCAGCGTATTTGTACTTTCTTAGGAGGTTCCTTTTAATCTCTTTATATGCATTGTCAGCACTCGATTCGTAAACGAAATCTATTGACACTCTGACTTTATAGACAATTTTGTCATCAGGGAAATAATAGGCTTTCAAAGTGCACTCATGCCCAGAGAATCTTCCTTTAAAAGCTCTCTCGCCAACTGGGAGTTGTTTATTCTCTTTCGTATCCAAACGATAATTCTTTGCTATCAACTTCTGCTGAAAAGTTGTAATATTACCTGTTATGGGGATTCCCAAAACAGTTAGATGTTTGGCTTGGCCAAAAGTTAGAATGGTTGTCAAGCACAACAATAATACAAGAGAAATCCTTTTCACTATTCTTCAAATTTAAAATTATTATTGGGTCGAATTATTTCTTTTTCGCCTGAGGCTTGGTTGCTCGTTTTTGGGTTGCACCTTTACTCCTTGATTTTGTACTCACTTGTTTATTAGAAACAAGCGTAGGGACTTTTATGTCAAAGTCCGAGCCGCCATATTTGGGAAATACGAAACGCACGCTGCCTTTACTATCACGAATCCAAGATATGATTTTCCTAATTGCGCCACTTCCCTCGTAACCAAGGGCTGTGTTAAAATATGCTTCGGCATAAGATGGAGAATCCTCAGAAACGCTAGTTCTAATAGATACCTTCTCTACTAATTCTCCATTTTCGCTGTACAAGCCAGCAATCCCTTCTGCAACCGTATAGTACGTATTATAAAGTCGATAGTCAAAAATTCCTTTATTTACTTTAAAGACGAGATATTCCTTGCTATCATGAATTGTTACCGCACCAACGTCTGGGACTTTTACCAAGTGAATGTTTATAGCTGGTGATTCCTTTAATTCGTCTGCGTCCTTATGGATTTTCTCCCAATATTGAGCAAAACTTGTTAAAACTGAACTCATTAAAATCAGTAGCAATAAAATTTTCTTCATGATTGTTGTTGCTTTTAGTAAATATTTTATCATCGAATAAACACAAAAAGAAAACGTGGACAAGTTACTTCGCTTACGTCTTTCGAGGTATTGGGGATAACCTGTTATCTTAAACGAGTAAATGCCCACGCCGAACGGCGTGAACTATCTACTTCAGTTCTTGATAACTTTGTCTAATTCCCCAATTGTCGAAAGACAAGAATCAAAAGTGGATGTCCAGTCTTATGTCCTTATATCTTTATCTATTCATACGCATATTTCTTTAGTGATTACACATTATCTCATGGAATCCGCCGTTTGGACGGAATCCGTTGCAAAATTACGAAAAATTTTCGATTTCAAATACTTTTTACTCGTATTTCAACAAAAAATCTTCAGAATTGTTTGTAGATTCAAGAAAATGCACTATCTTTGCACCGACAAATCCCGCCCGCTTCCCATAAGAACAGCGTACCCAGCGGGACATTTTTTGTATATAAACATGAGATATACCAAACAAGCAATGACGCTGGCACAGCAGATTCTGACACTGCAAGGCAGAGGTCTGATGATTGCTGATACCAATAAGGCAGAACAAACTCTTGATGCTATCAGTTACTTCCGATTGGCTGACTACTGGTATCATCTGGAAGCTGATCATCATACTCATCAGTTCCTTCCCAACAGTCATTTTGAAGAGGTGTTAGTTTGTTACTATTTCGACAAGGACTTGAAGGCTCTGCTTTTCAAGGCCATTCAGACTATCGAGGTGGCTGTCAGATCGAAAATCATCAAGCATTTTGCTCCTACATGTGGTCCGTTTTGGTTTATGGATTCAACGAAAGCCGTAAATCAAAGGCGTTTCCAGACCAACCTTGACACCATCAAAAAAGAAGTCGGTCGCTCTAAGGAGCGGTATATCCGTGAGCATTTCCGCAAATACACTGATCCAGACCTGCCGCCTGTTTGGAAAACGCTGGAGGTGATTTCGTTGGGTGAACTCTCAAAACTCTTCAACAACTTCAATGAGTCGCAACTGAAACATAATGTCGCACATGAGTTTGGACTGAATCACCACAAGTTCCTTTCCAGCTGGCTGGAAAGTCTGACCTCGCTCCGTAATCATTGTGCCCACCATGCAAGGGTATGGAATCGGGCATATCCTCTGAAACCAACTACGCCACAAGTAATGCCCAACAAGTGGATTACTAACTTCACCTTCAGGGAAGAGTCGCTATATGCTCAACTCTGCTGTATTGCCTATTGGTTGAATGCCGTTGATACTAATAACACCTTCGTTAGTGATCTTAAAATGCTATTGCTTTGCAATCCGTCAGTAGATCCTGCCATGATGGGGTTCCCATCTAATTGGCTACAGGAACCCCTTTGGCAGTTGTAGAGTCAGAAGAAAAGTAAGAAATTCAGGCTATTTAATCTTTTTCCTAATATCCATCGACTGCTGTATCATCAGTCGTCCAATGCTGTCACGCATGGCGGCTTCCTGTTCCATCTTATAACGGCGACGGACAGAGTCCTCGTAATTGACGACGAACCGCTGACACTGGCGGATGCCGTCCTCGTTGCCTGCCCATACGTTACGCTCCAGCCATATCACATTGGCGTTGTCAGCGGGTAGCGTAGCCCTTAATGCCCGATACTTCCACCCCGCTAATTGCAGTTCTTCTATCTCTTTTGACTGGTCGTAAATTTGGACTGTCAAGAAGAAAACAAGGAAAAAGAGGACAATGCCGACACCCGCTAACCACCACGTTTTAGTAGTCAAATCGTGCGTAACTTTTCTGTGCTGGGGTTTGCTAAGTTGATCCAGAATGTCATGCTTCAACTTGTAGATTTCATCAGTCAAACCACAATCATTCTTGTTGGCTGATGCAAGAAATTCCTGCTTGACGGTTACACAAGTGCTGTCTTTGCTGAGTGCAGAGACGTATTTTGACATGATGAAACTACCTTTGCCTTCAGATACAATGGGTATCATAGACCGTATGCTTGCGGAAAAGATTGTGATTCAAGACGAGGTGGGATACAGCATCACTGAACTTGGTGCCCTGTTGTTTGCAAAGCGCCTGTCTGAAGTACGTCACCAATGACAAGATGACTAACCTGACGCTTCGCGAACGCCTTGGAATAGACAAACAGAACTACCCGATGGCATCACGTATTATAAGGGACACTTTGGTTGCAGGAAAGATCAAGGAGGAGAAGACGGAGAACCAAAGCCGGAACAATAAAGGGTATGTGCCATTTTGGGCTTAGGGTATGTAACTGGTATGTAACTGGAGGCCTGTTTTTATACTTAACATACATTGAAGTTTCCTATAAATAAAGGGCATCTTGAATGTCTTCGGTATGTAACTGGTATGTAACTCACATGTAACTGAACGGCCAGTAGTGAACTCAGAATTAACAAATGGTACAAATAAAAACACGCTCCAAAAATGCCATAGAGACTGCGAGCTATGGAAATTTGACTATTGCTGGATTAACAAACAAAAAGCAATCAACCATAATAAACTACTTAACTATCGCAAACTTCAGTTTCGTTGAGGTTTAAGGTTTTGAGGTGAAATGGCGAAGAGGGGTGAATGACGATTTTGTCCTATCCCGGTGCTTTTCTTAACCCGTTATAGAGGGCTATTTTCTGAAAAACTTTGCGGCAGGTCGGTTTTTCGGCAATTTTGGTGCGGTTGCAACTTATTGATACTCAGTGGCAGCATTTTTTTGCGGTAAAAGCTATCATATTACACTACTCTATCACCCACCTGTCTATGGTGCGTGTTTCCTTTGAGAAGTTTACTCCTATTATGAATGTTTTAGACTCTCCCTGGCTCTCTCTGGTAGCGAGGGCGTCTCCGAAGAACTGCAGTTGATAGTTCTTGTCTTTTATCTGTTGCAAAGCCTCCTCGGCAGTGCCGTCGAGTTTGAACTCCATAATGTAACGGTACTGCGGTGTCTCTACCAGCAGGTCTATCCTGCCGTCGCTGGTATGGTATTCAGTATGTGAGTAGAAGCCCATCATCTTGAACACCACCCACATCATGTTCTGGAAGTGGTTTTCCTTGTCGCCCTTCACACTGTCGTATGGTGCACTGGCAAAGAGTGACTTTAAGCGGCTAAGGAACTGTTCCGGGTTGCCTGTCTCCACATCGTCAGAGAATTTCTCTATGTCGAAGACAGATCGTTGCTCACGGTTGTCAAGGTAGAACGGGGCAAGGTATTTAATGAAACCTTCCTCCACCTCTTCATTCGGGAAGCCAAGGATGTATTTGCCAAATCTTTCCTTATAGCCCTTGATGGTCAGGTATCCGCTCTGGTATATCACTGGTATGGGGTCATGTGACTCTGCATCAATGGAGTTCAGCACGTCTGCCGTGACCTCTGACTTTGACATCTCCTCAAGGTTATAGTGGTGGCGCTTCAGCAGTTCCACAAGATATGATGGCGTGCCTGTCTCAAACCAGTAGCTGCCGAAACTCTGTTTTTTGAATGTATTCAGTACGCTGAACGGATTATACATGCCCGGGGCGTCCTCACAGAAGTGGTAGCCGTCGTACATCTTGCGGAGCTTCTCTATACACTCATCCCGCGTCAGTTTGCTGCGCTGGGCAAGTGCGTCTATCTGCTCACTGAAACATGTGAGCAGTTCCTGTTCGGTGATGCCGCAGATGTCGTAATAGTTATAGTCAAGGGATATATCCTCAAGGTTGTTGAGGTCGCTGAACACGCTGACCTTTCCAAATTTCGTCACGCCCGTCAGCATAGCAAACTTTATGCAGCCGTCCATTGACTTCAGCGCACCATAGAAGCCTTTCAGCGTACCGCGGTACTCGTCTTGCAGTTCCTTGTTGCCAATAGCCTGCAACATCGGCTTGTCGTACTCGTCAACGAGGATGACAACGCGTTGACCCATCTTTTCGTAAGCACGCTGTATTATGCCCTGAAAACGCAGTCCGAGACTTGTCTCGGATTCCTGCCTGCCATACTTCGCTTCTTCCTTGACGAGAAAGTCATTAAGCAGGTTCTCCAGTTTCTCCTTGCTGTCATACTTCTCCGTATTCAAGTCAAGGTGCATCACAGGATGTTCTACCCAGTCCCAATCTTCCTTCTGGCCTATCGCCAAGTCCTTGAACAGCTCACGCTTACCTTGAAACAGGGCCTTGATAGTAGAGATAAGCAGCGACTTGCCGAAGCGGCGCGGACGGGAAAGGAAGTAATAACGTCCCTCAGAGGCGAGGCGATAAACATGCTCCGTCTTGTCTATGTAGAGATAGCCGTCCTTACGGAGGCTCTCAAAGTTTTGTATGCCGATAGGAAGTTTCATATTGCAAAGTTACACTTTTTCTGTGAAACAACGGTGTTTTCCCTCACAAAAAAAACTTAAATACATGAAAAAAGCGGTGCTATGAATGAGAACTCATCCCAACCATATCCTGTTACATATTGTTTCCTTCAAAACCTAATCATTATAAGGAACAAGTAGGTGTGCATAATTATTTTTATAACTTCGCAGAAAAAGAAAGAAAAGCACGCAAAAACATTGACAATATAAAAAAAATTCGTAACTTTGCACTCGGAAATCAAAGACGTGCGCCAATCTTCGATTGACACGCACTATTTACCTCGTGCGATAAACTTTGCACTCACAATGAAGAAATGGACTATAGAAGACTCTAAGGAGTTGTATAACATCAGCGGATGGGGAACAAGTTATTTCTCCATCAACGACAAAGGCAACATCTGCGTGTCGCCGCTGAAGGACGGTGCTACCGCCGACCTCAGGGAAATCATTGACGAACTGCAGCTGCGCGACATACCGACACCGGTGCTGCTGCGTTTCCCTGACATTCTCGACAACCGCATCGAGAAGACATCGTCGTGCTTCAAAAAAGCCGCCGAAGAGTATGGTTACAAGGGCGAGAGTTTCGTTATCTACCCAATCAAGGTAAACCAAATGCAACCGGTGGTAGAAGAGATTATATCTCACGGGCGCAAATTCAACCTCGGACTGGAAGCTGGCTCGAAGCCAGAACTGCATGCCGTGATAGCAGCGGCCTGCCAGAGCGACTCTCTTATCATCTGCAACGGATATAAAGACCATGCATATATCGAACTTGCCCTTCTGGCACAGAAGATGGGCAAGCGCATCTTCATCGTCATAGAAAAGATGAATGAGATAGATATCGTTGCCAAGGCTGCGAAGAAACTCGGTGTGATGCCCAATCTTGGCATACGCATCAAACTCGCTTCCAGCGGTTCGGGCAAGTGGGAAGAGAGTGGGGGCGACGCTTCAAAGTTCGGTCTTACCGCATCAGAACTACTCGGAGCACTTACACAGCTTGACGACCTTGGCATGCACGACTGCGTGAAACTAATCCACTTCCACATCGGTTCGCAGATTACGAAGATACGCAAGATACAGGTGGCACTGCGCGAGGCGGCACAGTTCTATATCAACCTTAGGAAGATGGGCTATGGCGTAGAATACATAGACTGCGGCGGCGGACTGGGTGTTGACTACGACGGAACGCGCTCAAGCAACTCGGAGTCGTCAGTAAACTACAGCATTCAGGAGTATGTCAACGACTGCGTATATACCTTTGTCGATGCAGCCGACAAGAACGAACTGCCCCACCCCAACCTTATTACAGAAAGCGGACGCTCACTGTCGGCCCATCACTCAGTGCTGGTGATTGACGTACTCGAAACGGCCTCGCTGCCAGTAATGCCTGAGGAGTTTGAGGCCAAGGAAGAAGACCACCAGCTGGTGCGCGACCTCTATGATATATGGTGTAAGATTGACGCACGCTCGCTGCTTGAAGACTGGCACGATGCCGAGGAGATACGCGAGCAGGCCTTAAACCTTTTCTCTATGGGCATGGTGGATTTGAAGACCCGTGCCGAGATTGAGTCAATGTACTGGAGCGTATGCCGCGAGGTGGTAGCGCTGACAAAGCAGATGAAACACGTGCCAGAGGAGTTGCGCAACGTAGGCAAGATGCTTGCCGACAAGTATTTCTGTAATTTCTCGCTATTCCAGTCGCTTACCGATGTATGGGCTATTGACCAGATATTCCCCATCGTTCCGCTTCAGAGGCTTGACGAACGTCCCACACGCCATGCCACGTTGCAGGACATCACCTGCGACAGCGACGGCAAGATTTCACAGTATGTGGCAGAGGGGCGTATCACGTCAACGCTGCCCGTGCATCCGTTGAAAAAAGGTGAGCCATATTATCTGGGCGTTTTCCTCGTCGGAGCATATCAGGAAATACTCGGCGACCTGCACAATCTCTTCGGCGATACAAACGCAGTGCATATCTCAATGAAAGACGGTCACTACCACATAGACCAGATAATCGACGGTGAAACGGTGGAAGATGTATTGGAATATGCTCAGTATGAGGCCAAGAAACTCGTCAGAAAACTTGAGACGTGGGTAACGAAGAGCGTGAAGAAGGGAGAACTTACACTTGAGGAGGGCAAGGAGTTTCTTTCAAACTACCGCTCGGGGCTATATGGATATACATACCTGGAATAATTCACCTCACGACACTGCGAGGCTGAAGATTTAAAAAACAAACACACGAATATATACAATCATGCAAGAAACAAGACAAAACCGCATAAGCAGACTGCTACAGAAGGAACTCAGTCTGATATTTCAGTCACAGACACGACAGATGCACGGCGTAATGGTCAGCGTGACACGCGTGAAGGTGTCGCCAGACCTCAGCATCTGCACGGCATATCTCAGCATCTTCCCATCAGAGCGAGGCGAGGAACTGCTGGGCAATATCAACAAAAACGCATCAACGATACGCTATGACCTCGGACAGCGTGTGCGCAACCAGTTGCGCATAATCCCAGAACTGCGTTTCTTTATTGACGACTCGCTCGACTATCTTGAACGCATTGACGAACTGCTGAAGGGATGAATACTGCACTGTACATAGCCCGTCGCTACCTCTTCTCGAAGAAGAGTACCAACGTCATCAACGTCATCTCTGCCATTTCCGTCACCGGTGTCATGGTGGCTACTATGGCCATGGTGGTGGTGATGAGCGTGTTTAATGGTTTCAGTGACCTCGTGGCCACGTTTTTTACGGCTTTCGACCCACAGATAGAGGTAGTGCCAACGCAGGGCAAAGCCTGTGCTGCCGACGACCCCGTGATTGAGAAAATCAAGCACATGGACATCGTAGAAGTAAGCAGTGAGTGTATCGAAGACCAAGCCTTGGCTATCTACAGCGACCAGCAGGCCATGGTCCACATAAAGGGTGTGGATGAGAACTTCGAGAAACTGACACACATACGCGACATCTGCTATGGCGACGGAGTTTTTGACTTGCAAGCCGCCGACCTGGAATACGGCACCCCTGGCATACGACTGGCACAGCAACTGGGTATGCCGGCGCGCTATCCGGGCTATCTGTATGTATATGCTCCCAATCGCGAGGGGCAGCTTGACATGATGAATCCCATGGATGGCTTCGTCACTGACTCGCTAATCTCGCCAGGTGTAGTGTTTGCAGTGCAACAGGGTAAGTATGACAAGGACTACATACTGACGAGCATAGACTTTGCCCGCAGGCTCTTTCAGCGCGAGGGTGAGATTTCAAAACTGGAGTTGAAGATGAAGCCGGGCATTGATATCGCAACGGCAAAGCAGGCCATAAAGCAGGTAGCCGGCGAGCGTTTCCGCGTGCTCGACCGCTACGAGCAGCAGGCAGAGACCTTTAATATCATGAAGATTGAGAAACTCATGGCTTACATCTTCCTCACCTTCATACTCGTAGTGGCTTGCTTCAACATCATTGGTTCGCTGTCAATGCTTATCATCGACAAGCAGAAGGATGTGCAGACGCTCCGTGCGCTCGGCGCACGCAACTCGCTCATCAAGCGTATCTTCATCCTTGAGGGGTGGATGATAAGTATTGTTGGCGCTGCAGTGGGCGTAGGTCTGGGATTGTTGCTTTGCCTGTTGCAGCAGCAATACGGTCTTGTAAGTCTCGGACAGTCAAGCGGGGCCTTCGTAGTTGATGCCTATCCCGTGAGCGTACACTACACCGACGTGATACTGATATTCCTCACTGTCGTAGCCGTTGGCTTCCTTGCAGTGCTCTATCCCGTAAGGTATGCCATGCGCAAGACTGCGTAACGATTCTGACAACAATTCTTGATTGCACAGCAAAAGCTATCTGATTACCATGTAATCGCATTGCTTTTACATGGTAATCAGATAGAGATTACAAAGTAATAGCATTGCGATTACGCAATGCTATTATTCTTCTATACCAATGAGTGTCAGAAGCCGTCTTAATCAGGCTTTAGGATATGCTGCAGAATTTGCTTCTTTATTTACCGAAAAAGCCATTGTCGGCCTGTTTCTCCGCGCTGACATGAGTGGCAGACGCTGCACCAACGGCTGCCGGCAGCCATACGTCCATGCCGCCCTGCTGTCCGCGATGATCCCATGCGTAATACGGAATGAGAGTAAGTCTTGCGTCTGCGGTCTTGAGTTTGCCATCGGAGCCTATGCTGAGTGTCTGTGCTTCTGTAGTGATGCTCTGCACGTTATGCCCCTTCACGATTTCTATTTCCTTGCCCATACTGAGCACCGGATGCTGGTTGAGCAGATAGGTACTTACGTCTTCTGCATTGTCTGGCCATTCTGCGCAATACACTAACGGACCACGCTCTACTGCAAGGCGTTCACGGTCGTCTGCTACCTTATCATTGGCTTTGACCAGTCGTGGTTCCATGTCGAAGTGAATTTCAACCACATCGCCCTTCTTCCACTTACGATTGATTACGGCATAACCATTATGTAGGGTGACGGACTTACTGTCACTGTTGAGTATCTCATTGCCGTTGACCTTGATGCAATAGTCGAGTTTCTTACCATCAACAAACTGATACAGGTCGCTTGGTACTACCTCGCCGCGTACCCAACCCGGTATGCGCACGCAGAGGTTAAACTCTCCCCCACCCTTGGCTATGCTTATCTTCACATCGCCATTGGCAGGGTATGCCGTCTCCTGCTTCAGTGTTATGTTCTTTCCAGCTATGCGCATATCTGCGGTGTTGCCCATGAAGAGGTTCACGTAAAGGTCGTTGCCACGTGTGGCATAGACATAGCCTGGCAAAGAGGGGATGAAACGGCAGATGTTTGATGGGCAGCAGGCACATCCAAACCATGGCTGGCGGGCATACTTGGCCTCCTCGCGGCAAGAGAGCGGATTGGGATAGAAAAATCCGTCGCCTTCGATAGAGATGCCAGAGATGAGCGCATTGTAGAGGGTGCGCTCCAGTACATCGTAGTATTTCGACTCACCATGAAGCAGGAACAGACGGTAGTTGGTATATACATTGCCTATCTGCGCACAGGTCTCGCAGTATGCCGAGGCATTGGGCAACTCATAGTTGCTACCGAACGCCTCGCCGGAATGACGCGCACCTACGCCACCGGTTATGTAGTATTTCTTCTCTACAATATTCTGCCATATCTTGTCAATAGCCTTGATGTAAGCAGAGTCGCCGGTAAGCGCAGCCACATCTGCCATGCCACTGTACATGTATTCAGCACGCACGGCATGACCTACGGCCTCGTCCTGCTCTATGACTGGTTTGTGAGCCTGTGAGTAGGCATCCTTGCGGTGGGTCTTACCACGCATATCAAGGAAGAACTTAGCCTGGTCAAGGTATTTCTTGTTGCCAGTGACAAGATATAGTTTACACAGTCCCATCTCAGCTATCTGATGTCCGGGCACAAGCTGCAACTGGTCTTGGCGTGGTCCGATTTCGCGACATACACAGTCTGCATACTTTATGCCTATGTCAAGCAGTGTGCGCTTGCCTGTAGCCTGATAGTGAGCACAGGCAGCTTCAAGCAAATGGCCGAGATTATAGAACTCATGACTGAGTTCCTCCACCTTAACCCAGCGCTTAGGTCCTGCCCATGAATGGGGTTTGGATGGCGACTTGGTGCGTGCAGTGTATAGGTAGCCGTCAGGCTCCTGTCCGCTTGCTATGACGGCTATGACGCTATCTACATATTTGTCAAGCCTGCGACCTTTGTATGTAGCATTAGGATAGGTCTGCAGGAGGTAACTTGCTCCCTCAATAGTTTTATATGGGTCGGTGTCATCAAACGAGAATGTCCAGGCTGTGTCAGGAAATTCCTGCGTAGGATCAGCCAAATGCTTGGCTGCATTTGAAAAGTTTGTGTAGCGTCCTGTCTCTTCACATTTGCTGAATGCCAGTGGTATGGTAACATCTCGGCTTGCATTCAAGCGCGGACTCCAGAAGGAATCGCTGAGCTTCACCTGTGTGAAAGCAACTGGACTGATGGGATACTGTGCCACTGCCGGAGCAGAGAGACAAAGAACAAGGGCAGCAATGCTACACCTTATTATATTATACTGGTTAGAGATAATGTGGTACATAGTTGACTACATAGTTTAATTTGTATTTTGATGTTTTATTTATTACCTTTGCATTCGAAAATGGTTTATACGAGGTTTCCTCCTGTGTCAAACGACGGTCAGGGTGTAGATATAGACTACAACGGCTGGCATAGCCATGAGCGAAGAATCGAAACGGTCGAGCATACCGCCATGGCCAGGCAAGATGGTGCCGCTGTCTTTTATTCCCAACGTGCGTTTGAACAGGCTCTCTACAAGGTCGCCCAGAGTACCGAAGACTACTACCGTAAGACCAAGGCCGAGCCATCCTGTTAGAGACAGACCCGTTTCCATCGCACCGAGACACTCAAAAGCCATGCTATGGTCTGCCCATGAAATCAATGCGGCTACAAGAAGCACGAGTATGCCACCGCCTATGCTCCCCTCCCACGACTTGGCAGGGCTGACACGCGGAAAGAGTTTGTGCTTTCCCAGCAACGAACCAACGCAGTAGGCTCCCGTATCGTTTGCCCAAAGGAAGATAAAGACGCTGACAGGCAGGAGCATATTGTATGTAGTAACGCCTGTCATGGTAGCACGAAACGCCAATACTGATATACACGACAATGGCAGGGCAATATACATCTGCGACATCATAGAGTAGGCCCAGTCACTGACGGGGTCTTCGCTTTGCGTGAACAGCCCGCTTATAAATAGGTATATTACAGTAATAAGGTAAGGGATGAACACCGATGACGGTGTCAGTTCACTGCAGAAACCGGTTACTGCTAAAAACAGGAATACTCCTGCTGCAGTACAGATGAAGCGGTTCACTTGTACATCGCCGCGGTTGTTTACCAATCCGCAGAACTCCCATACGGTCATAGCCGTTATCAATGCAAACACCATCGTCATGGCAATAGGCTTCAGAAAGCATACCAATATGACGGCTACGAAAAGTACACCGGTTATAGTGCGTGTTATGAGTTGTTTCATTACTTTGTCGTTTGGTAGTTTTATGCCTCTGTGCTCTCTGCATCCTCTGTACTCTCAGTGCCAGATGTGTTATCTACAATTTTTGTGTCTTTGGTATTTGCCTCAATGATTTCCTGCGAACGGCTTACCCACGGGCGCTTACCGAATATCATTTCCACATCGTCTGCAAAGATTACCTCGCGGGCTATGAGAAGCTCAGCCAAAGCATTGTGACCCTCCTTATGCTCCTCAAGTATCGCCTTGGCACGAGCATATTGGTCGTTTATCATCTTCAGCACTTCGGCATCTATAAGGCGATCGGTCTCAGCAGAATATGGCTTGACGAACGAATATTCGTTGTTGTCATAGTAACAGATATTTGGCAGCACATCGCTCATACCGTAATAGGCTATCATGCTCTGAGCCATCTTTGTGCTACGCTCAAGGTCATTCATCGCACCTGTAGAGATATGCCCTGTGAAGAGTTCCTCGGCTGCACGTCCGCCAAGCAATGAGCACATCTCGTCGAGCAACTGTTCTTTGGTCGTCAACTGGCGCTCCTCTGGCATATACCATGCTGCTCCCAATGCGTTGCCGCGCGGCACTATACTTACCTTGACAAGAGGATTGGCATGCTCACAGAACCACGAAATAGTCGCATGACCCGCCTCATGCAGTGCTATGGCACGTTTCTCATCGGCTGTCATCACCTTTGTTTTCTTCTCCAGACCGCCTATGATACGGTCAACAGCATCAAGGAAGTCCTGCTTGCTTACGACTTTGTTATCGTGACGGGCAGCTATGAGGGCTGCCTCATTGCAGACATTTGCAATATCCGCACCAGAGAATCCTGGTGTTTGACGCGCCAGCAAATCTATATCCAAGCTTTCATCGACCTTGATTGGTTTAAGATGAACCTGGAATATTTCCTTACGCTCTGTGAGGTCAGGCAAATCTACATGTATCTGACGATCGAAACGTCCTGCACGCAGCAATGCCTTATCAAGCATATCTACACGGTTCGTGGCAGCAAGAATGATGACACCAGAGTTAGTGCCGAAACCATCCATCTCTGTCAATAATGCGTTGAGCGTATTCTCGCGCTCATCGTTTCCGCCAAATCCGGGGTTTTTGCTGCGTGCGCGACCCACTGCATCTATCTCATCAATAAAGATTATTGAAGGAGCCTTATCCTTTGCGCGACTGAATGTATCTCTCACACGACTTGCACCTACACCGACAAACATCTCTACGAAGTCAGAACCCGACATGGAGAAGAATGGCACACCAGCCTCACCCGCAACGGCTTTCGCAAGCAGGGTCTTACCTGTTCCAGGAGGTCCGACAAGCAATGCGCCCTTAGGTATCTTACCTCCGAGTTCAGTATATTTCTGAGGATTCTTCAGAAACTCCACGATTTCCTGTACTTCCTGCTTTGCGCCTATCTGACCAGCAACATCCTTGAATGTAACACCCATGTCGTTGCCTTTCTCATACATCTGAGCACGCGTACGGCCTACACTGAAGATGCTTCCCATGCCGCCGCCACCGCCGCCGCCGCCGAAGCGTCCCATGATGAAGAACCACAGGAAGAAGAAGAATGCCAACGGCGCAAGGCTCATAAGGAAATTCATAAAGCCATTGCGTGTTTCTACCTCGTAGGTCAGGTCTCCCTTGAACTTACCTGCTGTACGCTCCTGCTCAATGAACTGTTCAAGTTGCTCGATACTGCCATAGACTGTCTCAACACATGGGTCGGTACCCGTCTGCTGCTGCGACTGATGGAAAACGTCGCGGATGTTGGCAGCATTGACATAGAGTCTGACCGTTGACTCCGACTTATTCACGGTAATGCGTTTAGCATAACCACGGTCAACGTATGCCTTGAAATTAGAATATGAAGTCTGGTGTATGGTAGTCTGACCTATGGTCTGTCCGCCATCGGTAAAGAATATTATTGCCAGAGTAGCCAGAATAACTATGTATATCCAGCTCATGTTAAAGCGAGGCATCTTAGGCATGCCTCCGCCTGACATTGGTGGTGTGGGTGATGATGATGCCATCCAATCAGTTTTTATTTATGAATTATTTGTTATATATATGTTTTCAGATGAAGGTGACGAAAATATCGTCGCACACATTAAAGATATTATTGTCAGCTTTATAAGCGTTATGGGCATTATTGATGCCGTTGCTGATGCTATTGAGTTGCTGACACTATTGATGCCGTTGCTGATGCTATTGAGTTGCTGACATGGGTATGGAACTCTGAACGCGCATTATGAATTATAGCTGCGAGCTAATCCAAGTCTGGTATCTCCGTAGTCGGTGCATCCTCCCAAAGGGATTCGAGGCTATAAAAGTCGCGTGCATCAGGCAGGAATATATGAACCATTACATCTACGTAGTCCATTGCTACCCAGATGCAGTTCTCTATACCTGCTATGCGTACAGGCTTTTCTTTTAATTCCTTGCGCATGAATTCCTCTACGGAATCAGCTATGGCGGATATCTGCGAAGGAGAGGTTCCCTCGCAGACTACGAAGGCTTTACATATCACGCCTTCCATGCCTTCCATGTCAATTATGTTAATTGAACGTCCTTTCTTTTCCTGTATGCCCTTGACTGCAGTGTCAACGAGTTTCTTTACATTTTCAGTCATTATATTTATGATTTGTTTCTTCTTTTTTATCTGTTTATTGTCAATATCTATGAATTATTACATTATTAACATCAAACTGTATTCAGTCTCTTCTGAAAATATCACGCGTATAGACTTTTTCTTCCACATCGTCAAGGCAAGCATCATAGCGGTTGGCTATGATGGCATCACTCTGCTGTTTGAACGCATTGATATCGTTAACTACTTTACTTCCGAAGAATGTGTCGCCATCTTTCAATGTCGGCTCGTATATTATCACCGTAGCTCCTTTCGCCTTTATGCGCTTCATAATACCCTGTATGGCAGACTGTCGGAAGTTGTCAGAATTAGACTTCATAGTCAGACGATAAACACCGATAACAGGTGTATTCTCACTCATTCCTGCATCATACTGGTTATTGGTGAAATAATCATAGTAACCTGCCTTGCGCAAGACTGCATCTGCTATGTAATCCTTACGGGTGCGGTTACTTTCCACTATGGCCGTCATCATATTTTGCGGTACATCGCGATAATTAGCCAACAGCTGTTTCGTATCTTTCGGCAGGCAGTAGCCACCGTATCCGAACGAAGGATTATTATAATGCGTACCTATGCGCGGATCAAGGCCTACGCCATTGATTATGGCTTGCGTGTCAAGGCCTTTCACTTCGGCATAGGTATCAAGTTCATTGAAATAAGACACACGCAAGGCAAGGTATGTATTAGCAAAGAGTTTTACGGCTTCAGCCTCTTTCATCCCCATGAACAACGTGGGGATGTCTTTTTTTTCTGCACCCTCCTGAAGCAGTTCTGCAAACTTATGCGCAGCATCCTCCAGATGATTGCCGCTTATAGCCTTTATAGCATCATTATCCTTACTGTGTGCCGCATCATTGATAAGTTTCGGATAACCCACGATAATTCGCGATGGGTAGAGGTTATCATACAGAGCTTTGCTTTCACGCAGGAACTCTGGCGAGAACAACAGACGCAGTTTACATGAAGACTCCTTACCCTCTGCCTTGAATTTCTCGGCATACTTCACATAAAGAGAGCGTGTATATCCCACGGGAATTGTACTTTTAATGACCATAGTGGCTTTGCTGCCAGTACTGAGTACGAGGTCAATCACATCCTCAATGTTATGAGTATCGAAATAATTCGTGACAGGATCGTAGTTCGTTGGTGCTGCAATTATAACGAAGTCGGCGTCCTTATACGCTGCAGCGCCATCAAGCGTAGCCGTGAGATTCAGATCCTTTTCTGCAAAGAACTTCTCGATATATTCATCTTGTATAGGCGATATGCGCTTATTTATTTTCTCTACCTTCTCTGGTATTATGTCAACAGCCATCACCTCGTGATGTTGTGAGAGGAGAGTAGCCATGCTAAGTCCCACATATCCTGTTCCTGCTACTGCTATCTTCATATCAATTACTAATTCATAATTCACAATTCATGATTATCTATTTCCTATTCTGTCTCATCATGTTTCATGAATTATACATTATTATATTATTATTTTATCAAATTCGCTATTGTTGCAATCATTGTTGCAATCGACGCCGTCGAAGTTCCTATGGCGAGATACTGCGTCAGTTTCGTAGCATCACGCTGTGGTTTCGTCGGCACTATTATTTCGCAACCAGGCGTTGGCTTGTCTCCCTTTCCCATCTGGTTTACGGTGCCATTCATGTGGACGATATACGTATGGTTCTTTTTAGCATTAGAGCCAAATCCACCTGCCTGATTGACATAGTATTTTGCTCCTTCGCCTTTCTTATACAAGACGGTATTAGGATAAAGCACATCGCCGGAAATCTTTACCGTATTGATATACTGCGGTACGATGATGCGGTCGCCATCACGCAGTATCATATCAAAGTCAGACCCTGGATTATCTATAGCTTTATCAAGTTGTATTCCGACATAATACTTGTCGCCAAAGTCAATCTTGCTCACATCTATGGAATCTCCCTTACCACCCTGCATCTTAGTCATACGCATCACCTCATTCATGCGCAGGCGCTCTTCATCGGTAATCATACGCTCCAGTCGAGCACCCTTTACGTATGCCATGTTATTAGCGCCACCAGCAGATTTTATTATATCAGACAAGCGTGTCTGTCGTTTACCCAAAGCATACACACCTGGGAAGTTTACCTCACCTTCAACCACTACATTCTGCTGTGTTTCATATCCTGGGCTACGGCGTACATACACCTCATCAAAGGGTTGCAACACGAAACCTGGCTCGCCATCAATCACGAAGCCTTCCTTCAATGCGAAGCTATACGTCTTTGCTATGATACTGTCTGCACTTACAGCCTTAGGGTCATAGATGCGTCGCGACACGTCAACCTTTACAGTAGAGGCTGTCTCTTTCAGTCCGCCCGCCTGCAGGATGAAGTCTTCCAGCGTCTCATTGTCAGCGTAGTGATACTCACCAGGATACATCACCTCGCCATGAATAGTCAGTGTACGCTCCACTTGCATCTCGCTCTTTGTAGGTATGAAGAGTACATCCTCATTCTGCAGAGGTATGTCAGGCGTAGTTCCTGCGATTATACCCTTTACATCCACGCTGATGACCTTAAGCGTGCGGTCACTGTTCATGCGGTGCATTACGGCACGGGTAGTAAATGCGTCCTCCGTGACACCTTCCGAAGCCTTGAGCAATGCACCTACCGTCGTGATATCGCCACCCAACTGATACATGCCAGGACGGAACACTGCACCCTTAATCTCTACCGTGTTCTCATAACGCTGCAGTATGGCATCCGCACTGACCACGTCGCCGTCAGCCACCTTGAACGAAGACATATCAAACTCTCCCACGTTAAACACGGCAAGCTTGTTTCCGTTTTTTCTCGAAACACGTATAGATTTCGTGTAAGCCTCGCTGGTAAATCCGCCAGCGTATTTAAGCAGAGAACTGACGCTCTCTGTCTTTTTCATTTCGTAATACATCGGGCGTTTCACATTACCGTCAATCTCTACCATACAGTCATAGGGTCCCACAACGATGACATCATTGTCTGCCAGACGTATATTGCCAGTGAGTTTGCCATTGAGGATATAGTCATACACATCGACAGTAGTAACGAGCCTGCCGCCCCGATACACCTTAATATTACGCAGTGTACCTATCTCACTCACTCCTCCAGCCATATACAGGGCATGGAACACGCTTGCAAAGGCCGACAGCGTATATGTGCCAGGAGTGATAACCTCGCCCATCACGTTGATTGTGATGGTGCGTGTCTGTCCCAGCCCTGCCTTTATGCTGCTGCTGCTATAGCGACTGCCCAGCGTACCGCGCAACTTTGCCTGCGCCTGACTCATAGTGAGACCGCTGACGCTGATGGGGCCATAGCCACTGATGGTAATGTCGCCGTCAGGACTTACGGTATATACGTTTGAAGCCTGCGAAGCTCCATAGATGTCAACCTTTACGTTATCGCCAGGTCCCAGTACGTAGTTCTGCGGTGTAGCGATATTCATTGCCGGTTCAAAAGTCAGGTTGTTCTTATTGAATATATCACGACCGAACACGCGCTTTCCCCTAAACAGGCTTTCTTGCGTTTCCTGCATTTCTTCCTCGGTATCCTCATTTTCTTCGTCTTCAGTGATAAAGCCAAGGTCTTCCTCCTTCAACTCGTCCTTACGAGCCGTATATAGCGCATTGTTTTTCTTAGTCTCGTTGGCAACGTTGTCTTTCTCTTTTTTCGTCTGTGCCTTTGCATTGGCAGCGTTGCTTGTTCTCTTAGTAGTACGCGTAGAAAGCTCATTCTGCGCATTATTAGTGCGCATCACATTGTCGGCATCAGCCACAGCGGCATCAGCCTTAGCCGTAGCTCCTTGTTCGCTGATTTGTTTCTGATATGTCTTTCTGATACGTCGTATCTGGTTGATGTCAACGCCCTTCTGCATCAGTTTCGTTACAATCTGTGCCTGCGACACGCCAGCGGAGTGTTCCTTTATGATAAACTGCAACACCTGATCATCAGTCATACCTGACTGTGCGATGGCGCTCATTATGCCTGCTATACAAAAAAAGACTGTAAGGATGTATTTTTTCATTTTTGTTTTTTGATTCTTGTTTCTATATATTAACGCACACGATGCAGTTATATTGTGTGCGGACTATACTCTTGTTCTCAGTTTCGTGATAATCAGTGCCAGTGAGCCATATATTGCCACGAGCACCCACATAGCGTAATACTCCGTAGCGACATCGCCAAGCAGTGCTCCCATGCTGCTCATTCTGATAAAGCCACGAATGGCAAAGGTACAGGGAAACAGGCACGACACCCCTTGCCACACGCCCGGTATGCTGCTCTGCGGCCAGCTGATGCCCGACATAAATAGCATGGGCAACGATGTGAACACCACCACGAGCATCACACTCTCGCGGTAGCGCACCAACGATGAGAAGCATACTGCGAAGAACACGCACGCCAACAGGTATGGAGTGAAGAACAGCAGTAAATCCAATCCGTGAACCATCGACACGAAACCGAATATGCGCGGTACTACCAAGGTAATCCATGCCAGCATCACGCTGAATACCATCAGATAGGCAGTCGTCTGTCCGAGGAGCGTGGAAATGGCCTCGCCCCAGCTGTGCCATCCCTTGAGCGATGTAGGATAGGGGTTACGTAGTCTCTCCTCGCGCCTTGTTCCATTTATCATTCCCACCCCGAGCAGGAGTGCCTGTTGAATTATAAGCACCAGTACTCCTGGCAGTACGAAGTTGCCATAGCCACCAGTGGTATTGAAGAGCGGCACCTCATCGAAGTCAAGCGGGCGCGTGGCAATCTCGTCATCGCGCTTTGTGTGGTTGCCGAGCATCTTCTTCTGCACCTCAATACCCATCTCGCTTGCCACGGCAGTGGCCGACTGCAGTATGGCTTTGTAGGTCAGCATATAGCTCATATCGCAGTAAATGCTGACATGGCTCTGCTCCAGTCGCCCAATGTTTTTGTCGAAGTCATGGGGGAAATACAGTATTCCGTATGCCTGCCCACGCCCTATCATATTCTGCGCCTCAGCCATGGAGAGTGCCCTGAGGGCTATTATGACGTCAGGCGAAGCATCGAACTTACGTGAAAACTCACGGCTCATGGCCGTATGCGAGTCATCAACAAGCACTACAGGCACCTCTCTTACCACCTCGTTGTTGTATATCCACGAATAAATCAGCGGATAGGCTATAGGCAACACGATGAAGAAGAGCAACACTCCCTCATCTTTAACTATAGCCTTGAGCTCATCTATTATATTGTCAAAATACTTGGTCAATTCAGTATATATATGATTTCTTAGTGCTTCCTCGCACGAGAAAATAGTGCTCGTCAGTCGATAGACTGGCGCACGCCTCCGATTTTTGAGTGCTTCCTCGCACGAAAAAATAGTGATTGTCAGTCGACAGACTGGTGCACGCCTCCGATTTTTGAGTGCTTCTTCGCACGAAAAAATAGTGCTCGTCAGTCGATAGACTGGCGCACGCCTCCGATTTTTGAGTGCTTCTTCGCACGAGAAAATAGTGCTCGTCAGTCGATAGACTGGCGCACGTCTCCGATTTTTGAGTGCAAAGTTAACAAAAAACTTGTAATTCACAAAGGATTAAAGAAAAAATAACATTATGAGCAACGTTACGTCACTGTATTTTTTGAGTAATTGTGATATTTTCGTTACTTTTGCAAGAGCAAACCCAACCACGCAAATAATGAACTATATCAACATATCTGCTTTCCTGATAGGCATATCAACAGCCTTCTTCACCATCTTCTCCATGCACTTCCTCTTCTGGCGCAGGGCTTTTCAGAAGATTATGGGATGCAAACCCAGCGATTTCCCATTCGATTGATTTTCAGCGAGATTTGTTTTATTGAAACCATTGTTTGTTTTATTGAAAGATTGTTTCAGCCGCATTTTTTTGAAAATCCAGTAAAATCTCCTATTTTTGCAATCAGAAAACCATTACGCTGTAATCGCTATCTGATTGCATCGTAATCAGTATGCGATTACCTCGTAATCTGATAGCGATTACGCCCTAATCAGGTACTGATTACAACACATGGTATAAACGGCTGATTTTCAAGCGATCTAAATCTTTTATAAAATCTCTGACAACTATGAAAAAACTAAAATCTCTATTCTTAATCATCATGCTGTCGATGCTTTGCTGCACCACGGCTGACGCACAGGGAATCTTCGGACAAATCAAGAAGGGACTGAATCAGGCTAAGAACAAAGGCCTCAGCGGTGCTGTAGGCGGAGTAATCAACTCTGCCGCAGATATGGTTGGTGCTGGCAAAGGAGGAAAGAAGCCTACAGGTTCTGGCAATGGCAATGGTTCTGGCTCTGGTAATGGTAATGGCAGCGTAGGCGGTGACGGAGGCAAGAAGGACGAGGGTCCTGGTGAACATCCCGCTGGTGCCGGGACATGGCCTGCTGTTCCTGCGGTGGTGACAACAGCACAGGATTTCTGCTGGCTTTGCGTCACTCCGTCATACGACGGTGTGTTTGCCATTCCCGAGAGTGGCGGTACATACAACAAGAAATGGCGTTTCTATAAGACCAAGGGCGGTGAACCCGTGACGGACAAGGTATGGATTACAGCCTCAGAGCCCCACTTCAATGGCGGTGTGTGCGCAGTATGCGACCCTGCAACGAAGAAGTGGTTCATACTGAAGAAGGACGGTAACACCATCGCACTGCCACAGAACGTGACAAGCGTCACGAACTTCCTCGATGGCGTGGCTATAGCATCTACAAGCTACACTGACCACTATTACATCAACGACAAAGGTCAGCGCACCTATGCCAACGCCAAGCCCTACAAGGCACAGATATTCCCACTCATTGACGGCAACCGCCGTTTGTTCGTAGGCAAGAACAGTATGGGAGTGGAAGCATACGGCTATCTTGACGGACATGGCAACGTAGTGATAAAACCTAAATACTCCTGGGCACGCAATTTCGGCAGCAACGTGGCGGTGGTCTATGATCGTGAAGCCACGAAGAATAAGTACTGGGTAATCAACAACATGGGCAATAAGGTGGCTGAGGTACCAGAGCAGTATGCAGACTATGGCTGGACACCAGATTGCAACATAACGGAGTTTGTCAATTCTGCCACTATTGTGATGAACAATGAAACCCGCAAATACGACATCATCTCCCCGACCATGCAGGTTAAGGCATCGTATGACTATGCCTCACCCTTCTGCCAGAAGACCATGCCGGGGACGGCCCAGGTATGCGTGGTGAAGAATGACGACTGGAAGCATCCGCGGCTGTGCGATACCACGGGCAAGGTAATTGACGAAAACTACCACACTATCATGCCATATCCGCAGACAGACTACATTGTTCCTGAAATGATATCGTTAAAGTTACGACCCACGCAGCCATGGGCTGAGACGATGAACAATAAAAAGGAGGTTACAGTTCGCGCCCCTTATATAGAGGAAAACGCTCCGAACACGAATGAGGCGTGGGTGATACCACGCTGGCAATATACCGGTTACTGTCTGATTGGTGGCGGAACCACCGATTACGGCTGGGTTATGGACTACGAGGGATTGGTGCGTATGTATAATGCCAAATATGAAAAACTGGATGCCTACAGTATGGATGGCTATGCCAAAGCCGTTAAGAAATCAACGGCAGGCTGGCGGCTGTTAGTCAGTACGTGGGTAGAGGATTTGGAAGACCACATGGTGTTCGTTGACCGTACAGGAGAACCAGTAGTCGAGATAATAAGCAATAAATAAGACGTGTAATACTGACAATAATTATAATACACCCACAGGTTGCCTCTATCTACATTCTGAAAATACCACATCTATCTTGAAAATCCAAAATAAATTTGGATTTTCAAGTGTTTTTTCGTAACTTTGCACCAAGAACAAATAACAACAGATTATGACTGCACTACAACTGAATGCAGAATTGTTTCGTGAGCTCAGCATAATCGCAGAAGACGAAACTTTAATGCAAAAAGCACTGAAGGCACTAAAAAAGCTGACAGCAGCAAAAAAAGCCAAGAACGAGACGGAATATATTATGTCGTCTCCAGAAATGGTGAAGATACTCAACCAGGGCGATGAGGATATAAGAAAAGGCAGAGGACGCATCGTCAAATTGGATGACCTATGGAAATAAAGCTTCTACCACAGGCTGAAAAAGACAGAGAATATTGGAAGAAGACGGGGAACACTCGCATTATGAAACGCATTAGCATACTGCTGGCTGATATATTAGAGCACCCGTTTACAGGCATAGGCAAACCCGAGGCTCTCAAAGGCACAAATGGCAAATGGAGCCGTCGCATCAACGATGAACACAGATTGGTGTACTCCGTAAGTGGTGGCTATGTATATGTATATGTATTTTCCCTACGCTTCCATTATTCCAAATAAATATATTTCGCACTTGAAGATACAAAATAAATTTGGATTTTCAAGTGTTTTTTCGTAACTTTGCAGACGGAACAAACAAACGACAGATGGACGACGAGATAATTGTAAATAGCGAAAACGAGTATCAAGGCGAAAATACTGAGGTTGAAAACGTAACTGAAGACGTTGACGAAGCAACGGAAGCAGCAGCGCAGGGCGATGGCTCCTATAAGCCCGTAAACCGCTTTGACGCTTCGGTGGTTCACCACCTAAGCGGTATGTATCAGAATTGGTTTCTGGATTACGCATCATACGTAATCCTGGAGCGTGCCGTGCCACACATCGAGGATGGTCTGAAGCCTGTACAGCGACGCATACTCCACTCCATGAAGCGCATGGATGATGGTAGATATAACAAGGTAGCAAACATCGTAGGACACACCATGCAGTTCCATCCGCATGGCGATGCCTCTATAGGCGACGCTCTGGTGCAGTTGGGACAGAAAAACCTGCTCATTGACACACAGGGCAACTGGGGTAACATACTGACAGGTTCGTCGGCTGCCGCACCACGTTATATAGAAGCGCGACTAAGCAAGTTTGCTCTGGAGACGGTGTTTAATCCGAAGACCACGGAGTGGCAAATGTCATACGACGGACGCAACAAGGAACCTATCACACTACCTGTGAAGTTCCCGTTGCTGCTGGCGCAGGGCGTAGAGGGCATAGCCGTTGGACTGAACTCAAAGATTATGCCACATAACTTCTGTGAGATATGCGACGCGGCAGTCAGCTATCTGCGTGGAGAAGAATTCCATCTGTACCCTGACTTTCCAACGGGAGGCAGCATTGACGTATCGCGCTACAACGACGGTCAGCGTGGAGGAAGCATCAAGGTGCGCGCCAAGATTGAGAAAATAGACCAGAAAACGCTCGTGATACGCGACATACCTTTCTCCAAGACCTCAGAAACTCTGATTGACTCAATAACGAAGGCCGTAGAGAGGGGAAAAATTAAGGTAAGGAAGGTGGAAGACCTTACGGCGGCAAACGTAGAAATTCTCGTTCACCTTACACCTGGTGTCAGTTCGGATAAGACGATAGATGCACTCTATGCCTTTACTGACTGCGAGGTGAGCATATCGCCAAACTGTTGCGTCATAAAGGATAAGAAACCACAATTCCTGACCATCAGCGACGTGCTGCGTGCAAGCACCGACCAGACAATGGATTTGCTGCGAATGGAGTTGGAAATACGCCGTGGCGAATTGCTTGAGCAACTGTTCTTCTGCTCGCTTGAGAAAATCTTCATCGAAGAACGCATATACAAGGACAAGAAATACGAGAATGCAGATTCAATAGATGCTGCCTGTGAGCATATCGACGAGCGACTGACACCGTATTACCCACAGCTCGTGCGCGAAGTAACCAAGGACGACATACTGCGCCTTATGGAGATAAAGATGAAGCGCATACTGAAATTCTCGAAAGATCAGGCTGACGAACTTATAGCCAAGATACAAGCAGAGATTGACGAGATAGAGCGCGATCTTGGCAGGATGGTTGACATCACCTGTGAGTGGTATGAACATTTGAAGCAGAAGTATGGTGCGGAGCACCCACGACTGACCGAGATACGCAACTTTGATACCATAGAGGCAACAAAGGTGGTAGAGGCTAACCAGAAACTGTATATCGACCGTCAGGAAGGATTTATCGGAACTGGTCTGAAGAAGGCTGAGTACGTATGTAATTGTTCTGACATTGACGATGTCATCATATTCTACCGCGACGGTAAGTACAAAGTGATTAAGGTGGCGGATAAGATTGACGTGGGCAAGAACGTCATGCACCTCGGCATCTGGAAGAAAGGCGATAAACGCACAATCTACAACTGCGTATATCGCGATGGTAAGCAAGGCCGCAACTTCGTAAAACGTTTCTGCGTGGATGCCTGCACGCGCGACCGCGAATATGACATAACGCAAGGCACGCCTGGCAGTCGAGTCTTGTACTTCACTGCCAATCCTAACGGTGAAGCTGAAGTGATAAAGATAACACATGAGCCTGGTCCGAAAATCAAGAAGATATTCTTTGATTATGACTTCTCTACGCTTGACGTAAAGGGACGCGGTTCGAAGGGTAACACTCTGACAAAGTTCCCCGTACATAAGATTAGCCTAAAGAGCCACGGGCACTCTACACTGGGAGGGCGCGAGATATGGTGGGATGCAGATGTCAACCGTCTGAACTATGATGCCCACGGCATATCATTGGGCAAATTCCTTGATGGCGACAGCATACTCGTAGTACTTACCAATGGTGACTTCTACATTACTTCACCTGACCCGAACAGCCATTTCGAGCAAAACATACTGCGCATAGAGAAATGGGATGAACACAAGGCATGGACTGCCGTAGTACTCGATGAGGACAACAACGGCTTCGGCTACCTGAAGCGCTTTGAGATGGAAGCTATAAAGAGCCACCGCTCATTCCTTGGTGAAAATCCGAAAAATCAACTCCTACTGCTTACCGATACGGCTTTCCCACGCATCAAAGTGTCGTGGGGCGGCAATGACAGTTTCCGCGAACCTATGGAGATTGACTGCGAGGAGTTTATTGCTGTGAAAGGCTTTAAGGCAAAGGGAAAAAGAATCAGCACCTTCGCTATCGATAAAGTCGAGGAACTGGAGCCTCTGCGCTTCCCCGAACCACCAAGCGATGGTTCTGAGGCTGCAGACGAAGAGGTCGCTACAGAAGAGAATGAGGAAAATCTTGACCCTGACGCAGGCAAAAGCCAACAGCAGGTGCGCGATGAACTTATAGGACAATTAAATCTCTTTTAATCTAAAAAATTGACCATTATTACTACTATAACTAACAAACAATAAAACTGAACATGAAGAAATGTCACATTTCTATATTGTGCGTGCTGTTGCTTAGTACCGTAATGCCAATGGTGGGTACGTATGCACAGCGCCAAGTAATCAACCTGAAAGACTGGCAGTTTTCGCGCGACAAGCAGGAGTGGCAGAACGTTGTCGTACCACACGACTGGGCAATCAGCGGACCGTTTGACAAGAAATGGGACCTACAGACTGTTCGCATTGTCCAGAACGGAGAGAAGGTAGCAACGGAGAAGTCTGGTCGCTCTGGTTCATTGCCATGGATAGGCAGGGGCTATTATAAGTGCGTGGTTAACAGTTCGCTATTCGCAGACAAATCGTTTGACCATTCTTCATTCTACGAACTTCAGTTTGACGGTGCGATGTCTGAACCTACTGTTTTTGTAAATGGCAAAAGAGCGGGCTACTGGGCTTACGGATACAATGCTTTCAGACTTGACGTTACAGACTTCGTGAAGCAAGGCGACAACATTATTGAGGTTGAGTTGGACAATAAAGAGGAAAGCAGCCGCTGGTATCCTGGAGCAGGTCTCTATCGACCAGTGCAGTTGGTGATAACTCCTAAAGTACACATAGACCCTTGGAGCACCTCCGTACGTACTATCGGGCTGAAAGAAGGCGTTGACAACCACGGACGCACTGAGCCTCAGGCCACCGTGGCTTACGAGACGAAATTGCAAGGCACAGACTTCAGTGACGTTGCCTGTGTCGTCGAAGTAATAAATGCCAATGGCTTTATGGAGGCTGGCAGCCACTTCGACGTGTCGGCTGATGGAGTAATAAAGACAGAACTGACGCTGAGCAAGCCAAACCTGTGGTCACCTGAGTCTCCATATTTATATAAGGTACGCACACGGTTGTTCCGCAACCACAAGGTGATAGACGAAACCATTACCAATCTTGGCGTGCGCACCATCAGCGTTAGCAAGGAAGGCGGTTTTCAGCTAAACGGAGTTACACGAAAGATAAAGGGCGTATGTTTGCATCATGACCTTGGTCCTTTAGGTGCTGCCGTCAACAAGGCTGCGCTAATCCGCCAGATAAAATTGATGAAAGAGATGGGATGCGATGCCATTCGTACCTCACACAATATGCCTTCAACCATGCAGATGGATCTGTGTGACTCACTCGGCATGATGGTGATGGCTGAGAGCTTCGACATGTGGATATACCCAAAGTGTAAGAACGGCTATGCACGCTTCTTCAAGGAATGGGCAGAGAAAGACATCACAAACCTCGTGCTCAACCACCGCAACCACCCCTCTATAGTAATGTGGAGCATAGGCAACGAGATACCAGAGCAGTGGGACAAGAACGTCGGAGTGGAATGGGCAAAGAAATTGCAGAACCTGTGCCACGAACTTGACCCTACACGCCCTGTAACACAAGGTCTTGACCGTGTGGACAATGCACTTGCCAGTGGCTTTGCCGAAGTGATGGATATCGTAGGTTTGAACTATCGCGACCACAAGTATGACAAAGCTTTACACGAGACGAGCAAGGGCTTTATACTGGGTAGCGAAACCGCCAGTACGGTAAGTTCGCGCGGCGTTTACAAACTACCATACACACCAACGAGCAAAGGAGTGTATAGCGACGGACAGTGTTCGTCTTACGAAAACGAATGGTGCCCATGGAGTAACCTGCCTGATATGGATTTTGAGGATATGGACGACCTGCCCTATACCATCGGTCAATTCGTCTGGACGGGCATAGACTACCTCGGTGAGCCAACACCGTATGACGAGTATTGGCCAAGCCGCTCGTCGTACTTCGGTATCTGTGATCTTGCAGGTTTGCCTAAAGACCGCTACTATCTCTATCGTTCCGTATGGAACAAGGAAAAGCATACACTTCATATCGCTCCACACTGGAACTGGGGCAAGGAGATGATAGGTCAGACGGTGCCTGTACAGGTGTTCAGTGACTACGATGAGGCAGAGTTGTTTGTCAATGGCAAGAGTCAGGGACGAATAAAGAAGAGTACTGCCAAGCCTGGCTATAAGGTGGGAGCCGAACAGTATGTGCCCGACCTTGACCGTTACCGTCTGCGTTGGATGAACGTAAAGTATGAGCCAGGCGAGCTTAAAGTCGTAGCCTACGACAAGGACGGACGTGAGGCAATGATTGAGACCATGCGCACGGCTGGCGAGCCTGACCACCTGCTACTTGAAGCAGACCGTAGCGTGATAACAGCTGATGGCAACGACCTTTGCTACATAACCGTGTCAATGGTTGATAAGGAAGGCAATCTCTGTCCGCTTGCTGACGATCAACTTTTGTTTGAGGTAGAAGGTGATGGAGCATTCAAGTGCGTCTGCAATGGTGATGCAACGTCAATAGAGCAGTTTACCGAACCCACCATGCGACTGTTCAGCGGAAAACTCGTAGTTACCGTACAAAGCACCACGAAGGCTGGCACAATGACGCTCAAGGTGCGTCGTCCTGCAGCATCAGCACAGCAGAAGGGAAAGAAAAACATAGTCTCGGCTGCCGAAGCACTTGAGTCAAGCATTGATATAAAGACAAAGTAAAACATACTCATACTAAGAACGAATTACCATAATTCCCCATAATTATCGAAATTATGGACTATTATGATAATTCGTTTTTTACATATTAGTGTGTTCTATGAATAAACTTTGCCACTTTTTCATTAAGTTTCATCTTACGGTAGTAATTGTTAGAACACATTATATATCAAGGTTAAGTGTCAGTGATAGCACTATTACGTAATAACATATTGTTTTTAATCCTCATCGTATGCACGCAGAGTGCTGTAGCACAGGAACGCCAACCGGCAACAATCATTTGTCCGGGCGGCAGTTACTGCTGGCACGATATGGAGACAGAGGGTGCCAAAGTGGCTGAATGGTTAGAGCAGAACGGCATCAAAGCCTTTGTGTTGAAATATCGCGTGCAGGGCATTTTTGACTATATCATGCACACCCGCTACATCTACCGCGGCCACCGCCACCCCGACGCTCTCAACGATGCCGACCAGATGCTTCGCTGGGTACGCAGCCATGCCGACTCGCTCGGCATTGACCCCAAGCGCGTGGGCATGATGGGCTTTTCCGCTGGCGGACACCTAGTTATGTCGGCAGCAGAGTTCCTTGAAGATAAGCCTGCCTTCGTAGCTCCGATTTACCCCGTGGTCACCATGCACAAGCCATACGTACACAAACGCTCACGTCGTGCATTGCTCGGAGAGTACGGCAAGCGCAGGAAGGCAATGCGTGACTCTTTATCGCTTGAAAAGCATGTACCAGCGGACTGCCCACCAGTATTTCTCGTAAACTGCAAGGACGATCCCGTGGTTAAATATCAGAATTCTGAGTTGCTCGACTCTGCCCTCACTGCCCGCGGCATACGACATCGCTACATACAATATGAGACTGGCGGACATGGTTTCGGAGCATCCGACGAAAAAGGTACAGCAGAGTGCCGCCAGTGGCGTACGGAGTTCCTGCGCTGGATGAAGGAAAATTCTTTCTTACGCCCATAACACCCTAATCTGTACTCATAAGAAAATCTGAAACAATTTACAAAAAAATGGTGTAATTCAAAAAGATTTTGTAAATTTGCAACGTAATAAGACTTTTAACTAAATACAAGTATTGATATGAACAAAATCAAAACACGCTTGGCACTTATAGCATTGATTATGATGCTTGGTGCAAATGTGTTGACTACTAACGCTTTGGCAGAGCCTATGCAGTGCAACCTGCCCGTAACCAACTACCATTACCGCGACAGTGCAAAGATTGTCAAAAACGGCTATACCACCTACGATATTAAGGTCAGCATGCCAAACCTGGGCGAACACATAACGCAGGTAGTACGCGACAGTATCTTTGCCTACATCACTGAAGCAGAAGGAAAAGCATCAGCAGGAACTTTACCTGTTGACCTGTACCAAGGATTTGATAAAGCATTTAAGAAGAAGGCAAACAAATTCTTCGATCTTCACGAGGGAGATGCCAACGAACCCGAGATGCGCGAGAACGGATACCCTTACTATTATGAAATGGAGATAAGCCCCGAGGCTGCTTGCTCTGAATTCGTCACTATGTATTTCACAGGCTACGAATATTGGGGCGGTGCACATGGTATGCCGTATGAATATGGGATAACCTTCCGCACCAGCGACGGCCACGCCATGGAATGGTCTGACTTCACAAAACGTCCCGAATTCCTACGCCCTACCATATCGAAGCATCTCGATCCTAATTTATTTGACGACCCTACTAAAATTCGTCCGTTGCCAGCCATCACACCTTGGCTACGCGGCGATAATCTGGTATTTAAGTACTCTGCCTACGAGATTGCACCTTACGCTTCCGGAATGCCCGAGGCTGAGGTACATTACTCTGAAATCACTGAATATCTTACGCCTGAAATCATAAAGATGTGTAATACTTACGATGACGAAAACGAAAGTGGCAGCGGTGACGACTGCGACAATGTCGAAAGTACCGATTTCATTTATGACACACTCGTTGAGCCTAACGAGCGCAAGGTAGTAGGCCAGCCTAATATCAAATCGTTTGTCAGTGCAGTACTCGATGTAGATACTGCCCACGAGGGGCAGTTCGATATGCGCAACGGCTACTGGGAGTTTTCAGAAGAAGGCGATGGTTCCATAAGATACAACGCTGCCTATTGGAACCGCACCGACGGCTCTAAACTATTCATAGTGAGTTATTGTGCTACCCTTTATGTGCCTTTAAATCCTCAGACAGGTTTGCCCAGACACGGCATCGCCACTGCAAGCAATCCGTGGATGTTCTACGATTTCGCACCTTCAGAGGACGGCGACGGCACGTATGGCTATTCTTACGAATCGGGTTACGTAACGTATATCTACGATGCTAAGCGCAAGGTGCTGACTCATGTATCAGACATGAACTTACTTGGCGACATGCCCGATGTAAATACTCATCGCTATCTTATTTTGCCTCAGCAAGGCAAAGACATTAAGGTGCGTGAGGGAAATCCCCACACTGGCGACTTCCGCTACCGCACGCTGCGCTGGGACGGTATGAAATTCATTGACGGTATGAAACAGCGCGACTGACCCATACTTAACAAACAAAACTACACTCCCCCTGAAACAAAAAAAACTACACAGCACCTTGAAACAACAAAAAAGTTACGCTTTGCCTGTACAAACTCAGACATCGTAATCATACTTTAGGTGGGTTCTAACTAATAGAACCCACCTTTAATCTTTTTAGCCTTAAACAATATTTATCTATATTTCCGTTATTCTTTCTTTCGTATGCCCATGCGAGCCTCAACCACATTGATTACATAGTCGCCAAGTTTCTCACACTCATTGATAAGATCCATGTATATGGAGCCAAGGGCATAACTATATTTATGGTCGTTGATGTCGTTGATATTCTGTTCCTTCAACTGATTACGGAAGTTGTTAATCTCTATCTCTATATTAAATGAGCGATTGGCATTGAGCAAATCCTTACGACCATTCATCAGTATATTCATCTGAGTGAGCGAGTCATCGGTAAGCGCAAGCATCTGGTGTGCATGGCTGAGCTGTTGCTCTGTGAAAGCCTCCTTTGAAGAATGTAGTCGTTTGATGGTGCGAGCCATATTGTAGCAGGAGTCGCCTATTGATTCAATCTCACTTATCTCACGCATCATGGCACGTATCTTCGCTTTAGTCTCATCAGAAAGATGGAGGTCACTGACTTGATCAAGGTATTTGGCTATCTCTATCTCCATATTGTCAGAAATCTGTTCGTACTTCTCAATGCGCGAGAACAGTTTTACGAATGACGTGTCATCCTTTTCCTCAAGCAGTTCGCGCGAGAGTCCAAACATACGCTGTGTGCGGTTGGCGAAATTACATATTTCCTTCTGAGCCTCAAGCAACGAAAGCTCTGGTGTCTCCATGATGCCAGTCTGAATGAAGTGCAGACGGAAGTCTTCCTCTTCCTCTTTTAAAGACTTCTGACTTGTTATCATGTGGCATGCTATCCTTTCTATCTGTGGTATGAACCAGATAAGTATCAGAGTGTTTATCACGTTGAACGATGTATGGAACGTAGCCAGCACAAACGGCAACAGACGGGGATTTGGCATCTCCGGGTTATATCCTACCATACTACACACGTGGTCGGTGAACCAACGGAAGATAAACATAATCCACACGACGCCAAAGACATTGAAGAACATGTGGGCGAAGGCGGCGCGCCGTGCCTGCGTATTGGCCGTCATAGCTGCTATGTTTGACGTCACCGTAGTACCGATATTCTCACCCATCACCAATGCTATACCGAGGTATATAGGCATCACGCCCGTAGCACAGAGAGTCATTGTGATAGCCATCACGGCTGCCGATGACTGCACACATACGGTCATCACACCGCCAATGAGCAGGAATACGAAATATGACAGGTAATTGTCTTCAAACGAACTGAAGAAACTCATCACTGCCGGTATCTGCTCCAGATGCATCTCTTCGCCCGTTACCTTCAGCGTACCGAGTCCCAGAAGCAGGAAACTGACACCAAAAAGGAAGTCACCTATGATACGTCGTGTCTTGCTGTATATTAGCAGTATGCCTATGAAGAACGCAGGCCAGACGAAGTCAGTGATGTTGAATGAAAAACCGGCAGACATTATCCATGCAGTGAACGTGGTGCCGATATTTGCTCCCATAATGATTGAAATAGCCTGGGCAAGCGTCAGCAGTCCTGCGTTGACAAACGATACTGTCATTACGGTCGTTGCCGTTGACGACTGCACTGCGGCTGTTACGAATGCGCCAGTAAACATTCCCGTAAAGCGGTTTGTTGTCATTGCCTGTAATACATGGCGCAACTGCGGGCCTGCCATCTTCTGCAAGCTCTCACTCATCGACTTCATACCGAACATCAGCAATGCCAGCGAGCCGATGAGCTTAAAAATAATCCAAATTGACATATTATAGTGTAAATAGTGTGCCGAAATTTCCACTTGTTTTTACTATTTGCAAAGTTATATATTTTTTCATAACAATAATAATACTTTTTCGTTAAAAATTTTCACTCAAACAAAAAAAAACGTTAAATTTTCAACATCGAAAGTGATTAGTATCGAATTATTAACTGTTTAAGACAAAAACTAAAAAACAACTTTCCCATATTTTTTGTAACTTCCGTGGCTGAAATAACCGAGGTAAGTTCTATTGATTAACCTTACAAGCATACAGCGATAAAATCCCAACACACATCTATTTAACATACATAAACACGGCGAAGGGTAAAAAAAGAATGGCTTGTTTGGCTGATTACAGTTTTTTTCGTAACTTTGCAAGCGATAAAAACGAAGTCACACTTTATATATAATGAGAAAGAAACTATTCCTGTCACTGTTGCTTATATGCACATCCGTGCTGATAAATCCACAAGCTACAGTGGCTTATGCCGCACCGGCTACCCCGCAAACCGACACTACAGCCGTAAAGGCTGCCAATGACACTACCAGCCAGTTGCTCGATGAAGCAGCCCTTGAGATGGCTGACACCACCATGATTGACAACATGGCGGAAGAAGGTGCCTACACGCAGTTGAAGACAAAGTTCGTAGAGGGCGGCGCCGGCTTTATGTCACTCGTAGCCTTATGCTTGATTATCGGTCTGGCATTCTGCATAGAACGCATCATCTACCTTATGATGTCAGAGATTGATGCCAAGAAATTCATGCAGTCAGTAGAAACAAAGCTGACCACGGAGGGTGTAGAAGCGGCAAAAGCCTTGTGCCGCAACACCAAGGGACCGGTAGCCAGCATCTGCTATCAGGGACTGCTACGCATGAACAGTCCTGCTGACGAGATAGAGCGTTCGGTAAGTTCCTATGCCACGGTGCAGACGGGAAAGATGGAGAAGGGTTGCTCATGGATTACGCTGTGCATAGCCATGGCACCATCGCTTGGTTTCCTCGGCACGGTAATTGGCATGGTGATGGCCTTCGACCAGATACAGACAGCAGGCGACATCAGTCCGACCATCGTAGCATCAGGCATGAAGGTGGCACTGATTACTACCATCTTCGGTATCATCACCGCACTGATATTGCAGCTGTTCTATAACTATATACTGTCGAAGATTGACCATCTGACGGCACAGATGGAGGAGAGTGCTATCACGCTGATGGACATTTTGAAAACGCGTAACTCATAATGCGCCAGTCATAAATGCCGTAACATCAACCATACCCCTATGATAATAGCTGACATAATGATAGTATTGATGGCCTTGGCGGTGCTGGGAGCACTGGCTGCCGTAGCCTTAAGCGTATGGCACTCGCTCAAGATGAACAAGCGTCGCGCTGCTGAGAACGGCGTGCCGGTAGGCATCATCGACTGGGCTATCATCGGAGTGCTCACGACCGTGTGCCTGATTACGTGGCTTGTGTGGTCGTTTACCGATATGTGTATCATCACGGCAGCCGTCATGCTCACAGGTGCAACCGCAACAATAGTATATGACAAACTGAAAAAGCGCCCCACGTATGCTTAGACTAAGGAAGAAGCGCGATGTGCCCGGGCTCGACACCACATCGACGTCTGACATATCATTCATGCTGCTCATATTCTTTCTCGTCACCACATCGATGGACAGCGAGAAAGGATTGGGACGCCAGCTGCCGCCTGTTGACCCCGAGGAACTGCAGGAGATGGTTGACGTAGACCGTTCTAAGGTGATGACCATGCACCTGATGCAGGGCGGAAGGCTCACCATTGACGATAAGGAGACTAAGATTGACGATGCCATGCGCAAGGCAGTCAGGCACTTCATAGTGGAAAAGGGCAGCCGGCATATCATCGAGCTACAGGTGGACCGCAATGCCGACTACGATTCCTATTTCCGTCTGCAAAACCAGATTGTGCTGGCATACCGTGAGTTGCGTAATGCTGCCGCACTGAAAAAATACAAACACACGTTTCAGGAACTGACCGAGGAGCAGCGCGACGAAATCAACAGTCAGTTTCCGCAACGCATACAAGAGACCGTAGAAGCAGCGATATGAACATACGCCGACATAAGCAACGCAGCGTGCCGAGGCTCAACATGGCTTCGATGCCCGACCTAATCTTCACCGTGCTGTTCTTCTTTATGATAGTGACACACATGAGGAGCGAATCGCCACGCCTCAGCGTTGAGACGCCTGAGGGCAAGGAACTGACGCAACCCCAAAACAAGCGCAGCATGGTAAACCTGTATATCGGCACCGACAAGCGCGGCGTGACTCACATTCAGGTGGGCGACCGCATCGTTTCCGTGGAGCAGATAGGCGCTGCGCTCAGTGCTGTAGCACAGCCATCGCTGATGGATGACGAGATGCAGGGAGGTGGAACCGTAGTAAATATCAAGGCTGACAGAAACACACCGATGGGTGTCGTGGCTGACGTAAAGCAGCAGTTGCGTAACCATGGATATCTTAGCATACGCTACAACGCTACGGAGAAGAAAGACTGAAGAACGGGAAAAACTGGAGAAATGAAGGATTGAAAGACTGAAGAACTGAAGGTCTGAAGAAAAAATAGAGAGGAGCAAGCATTATGGCACAATACAAACTCGACGAATTAGACCGCAAGATACTGCGTCTGATAATCAACGACGCACGCCTGCCAAACCTTGAGGTGGCTCGTCTGTGCGGCATCAGCGGTACGGCTGTTTACCAGCGATTACAGCGCTTGAACAACCTGGGGGTGCTGCATGGGACGCACTACGATATAGATGCTGAGAAGATAGGCTATGAGACGTGTGCATATATCGGTCTGTTTCTTAAAGACCCCGAGCGCTTCGACAAGGTGGTTGAGGCACTGCGCAAGATTCCCGAGGTAGTGGAGTGTCACTATACCACGGGGTCTTTCGATATGTTCATAAAGATATATGCACGCAACAACCACCATCTGCTGAGCCTGATACACGACAAACTGCAGCCATTGGGACTGTCGCGCTCGGAGACTATCATCTCGTTTCACGAGGCTTTCACGCGCCCTCTCTGCATTGACAGCGACGCCGCACAACAGCAATAACCACAGAACACACTCAGATTATGCCGACAAAGGAAATAAAATACGAAGCTGCCATGAAGCAGTTGGAGGAAATCGTGAGTAAGATGGAGAACGGAGAACTCGACATCGACTCGCTAAGCAAGGAACTGAAGCACGCTCAGGAGCTTATAAAACTGTGCAAGGACAAGTTGCAGAAGACGGAAGAAGAAGTAAACAAGATAATGAATAATCAATAAATATCCATGACACTATACCCGAAACTCATAACCGACGCACTGGCTACCGTGACGTATGCCGGAACGAAGAAGAACATCATAGAAAGCGAAATGCTCGCTGACCAGCCGAAAATCAATGGCAACAGTGTGGAGGTTGTGCTCATATTCCCACGCGAGACCGACCCTTTCCTCAAGTCAACGGTGAAGGCTGCCGAGGCTGCCATTCACTACCATGTAGGAAAAGAGGTAGAGGTGACGATAAAGACGGAGTTCAAGTCGGCTCCCAGACCCGAGGATGACAAGCTACTTCCCGAAGTGAAGAACATCATAGCCGTAAGCTCTGGCAAGGGCGGAGTGGGCAAAAGCACCGTCAGTGCCAATCTGGCCATATCGCTGGCGCGACTGGGCTACAGCGTAGGACTGCTCGATACTGACATCTTCGGGCCATCGATGCCTAAGATGTTTCAGGTAGAAGACGTGCGTCCCTATGCCGTTGAGAAAGACGGCCGTCAACTTATCATGCCCGTGGAGCAGTACGGCGTGAAACTATTGTCTATCGGTTTCTTTGTCAATAAGGACACCGCCACGCTGTGGCGCGGCGGTATGGCATGCAGTGCGCTTAAGCAACTCATTGCCGATGCCGACTGGGGAGCGCTCGACTACCTGATACTCGACACGCCACCAGGCACGAGCGACATTCACTTGTCGCTGCTGCAGACGCTGGCTATCACCGGAGCCGTCATCGTGAGCACACCACAGGCCGTGGCACTGGCTGACGCACGCAAGGGTATCGATATGTACACGAACGACAAGGTCAACGTGCCTATACTCGGACTGGTAGAGAACATGGCATGGTTCACGCCTGCCGAACTGCCCGAAAACCGTTACTATATATTCGGAAAAGAGGGCTGCAAGCGTCTGGCAGAAGAGATGCAGGTGCCGTTGCTGGCACAGATTCCGCTCGTGCAGGGCATCTGTGAGAGTGGCGATAGCGGTCTTCCTGCCGCGCTCGACGTGGCATCGCCCACCGGACAGGCATTCATTGCGCTGGCGCAAAGCGTAGTGACAGTGACCAACCGCCGCAACGCAGAGCAAGCGAAGACGCAGAGGGTACATACTCACTAATATCCATTGTAATCAACTGATAACCACTCCGTTGCAATCGCTATCTGATTACCTCGTAAAAGCTATGCGATTACAGTGTAAAAGCTATGCGATTACAAGGTAATCAGATAGCTTTTACTTTGTGACAGCATACACAGCAAAAAACGAACCCAAGAATATCACACTACGACACTATGCAGAATATAGAGATAATACAACAATTCTCGCCAATACGCTCTACGTCGTCACTGCGCCAGATTGCGCAGGATGCCACGGCAGAGTATGTCATCATTTCAACAAAACCCACTGAGTATTCCCTGAGCATGAATGCTCTGGAACGCATGGCGCACGTGGCTGACGACACAGGGGCGCTGATGCTCTACTCTGATTATTATACCATGACCAACGGAAAACGCGAGCAGCATCCCGTAATCGACCTGCAGGAGGGGGCACTGCGCGACGATTTCGACTTCGGCGGCTTGCTCCTTCTGCGTACCAGTGCGCTGAGGGACTTCGTGGCTTCTGACCCTACCGACTACAAGTATGCCGGCGTATATGCCATGCGTCTGTATATGCAGCGCTGCGGAATGGTGTTCCACCTTAACGAATACCTATATACAGAGGAGGAGCTCGACACGCGCAAAAGCGGTGAGAAGCAGTTTGATTATGTCAATCCGCGCAACCGCGAGGTACAGATAGAGATGGAGCGTGCCTGCACGGAGCATCTGCGCAAGATAGGAGCGGCAGTGGACACCACCGTCAGGAAGGAACCCGACTTCACCGAGGGGACATTCCCCGTGGAGGCTTCGGTCATCATCCCTGTGTTCAACCGCGTCAAAACCATAGCCGATGCGGTCAGGAGCGCACTAAGCCAAAAGACATCGTTCCCCTACAATGTGATAGTGGTTGACAACCATTCTACCGACGGCACCACCGAGATACTGAGTGAACTGAAACAAGAATTGGAGCAAATATCACTGGAAGATGGCACCGAGACGTCCGCACAGTCAAACAGCAATTCCAATTCTTCACGCCCCACTCCTCACTCTTCACTAATAACAATCACGCCCGACCGCACCGATCTGGGCATTGGCGGATGCTGGAATGAGGCAATCTACAGCGACCATTGTGGACGTTTCGCCGTGCAACTTGACTCCGACGACCTCTATTCTTCGCCCGATACGCTGCAAAGCATAGTGGATTGTTTCCACGAGAAGAAAGCTGCAATGGTGATAGGCTCTTACCGTATGTGCGACTTCGACCTCAATACGCTGCCGCCTGGCATCATCGACCACCGCGAGTGGACTGACGAAAACGGACCTAACAATGCCCTGCGCATCAACGGTCTCGGGGCACCGCGTGCCTTCTTTACGTCTCTGCTGCGAAAGGTTGGTTTCCCAAATACCAGCTACGGCGAAGACTATGCACTCGGACTACATTTCAGCCGACATCATCGCATAGGAAGAATATATGACGAACTGTATCTTTGCCGTCGCTGGGGGGGCAACAGTGATGCTGCGCTGAGCATTGACCGCATCAACGCTAACAACCAATATAAAGACAAGTTGCGCACCATCGAACTGCGTGCAAGACTGCGTATGAACTCAAAATAGTCCTCTGTATGGAAAGAACGAACACGATAAAGGATTTCTTCGACCAGCAACTGAGGCTGTGGCCAGAGGCTCGCGCGCGCTACGAGGCACTGAAAAACGTAAAGACAAGACAAGTTGGGCAGTTGCTCTTGCAGCATAATCCTGCACGCATAGTATCAACAGGTGCCGACATCAAGAAAGCAGTATCTGGCAAAAGGCCGTGCTTTCTTTGCTCATCCAACAGACCTAAAGAGCAGTTTGCTGTTGATTTAGGCTGTGCTGAGATACTCGTTAACCCCTACCCCATTCTGCATCAGCACTATACCATACCGCTGAAACTACACAAGCCACAGGAAATCAGTCTGTTTGAGGAATGCATCAGTGCAATATTCGACCTTGATTCATCGCTGATGATATTCTACAACGGTCCCCACTGCGGCGCTTCAGCTCCCGACCATGCTCATCTGCAGGCTGGTACGTCGGGGCTATTGCCCATACAACGACTTTGGAACAACGATGTGGAGTGGCTCAAAGAGTACAATGGAGCACAGATAGGACTGGTCAAGGCATACGCATGCCCAGTGATTGCAGTTAAGGGAAAGCCACGCATCGAGACGCTGCCCTTTATCGGCAACGATGTCAACATAATCACTTGGCTTGAGCAGGGTGAGCAGATAGCACTGCTATTTCCTCGTAGCAAACACCGTCCGGCGTGTTACGACCACGGCACTCTCGTAAGTCCTGGTGCGCTCGACATGGGCGGTCTTATCATTACTCCACAGGAGAAAGACTTCAACGAGCTCGACGAGAAGGCCGTAACGGATATACTCAAGGAGGTGAGCATGACGGAGACAGAGGTGAGAAACATAATCAACAAGATACGATAATGGCTGAAAAAATGGTGAATGTGGGCATCGTAAGCGCCCAGTCTATCCGTTTTCATCTTAACGGCATATATATACAAGATGACAATGAGGTCAGCGGTGCCCACGAGGTGCATTGCACTGACGGCGTAATCCAGTGGCAGGGACAGACTTTTAAAGAACTCATTTTCAAACCACAAGCGACAGATTACTCGTTCAGTATTGAGGATGTAGTGATAGGAGTCAACTTCCATTGGGAGCGAAAGCAGACGCAGACGTTTCTCGGTTCACTGCGCATCATAGTTGATGGCGACAAGCTTTGCGCTATCAACACGCTGCCAGTAGAGCGTTATCTGGAAAGCGTAATATCAAGCGAGATGTCATCTACATCAAGTCCCGAACTGCTAAAGGCTCATGCCGTGATATCACGCTCATGGCTACTTGCCATGCTTGAAAAGGAAGAGAAAAGGAGAAATAACGACAAAAGAGGACCTGAAAAAGGATACGGCATTGCACAGTCTGATGGAAAACCTAATCCTTCACCCGTCACTATTCAATCTTCACAGACTGCATCTTCGCTGATAAAATGGTATGATCGCGAAGACCATACACTCTTCGATGTATGCGCTGACGACCATTGCCAGCGCTACCAAGGCATCACTAACGCCAACAATCCCCACGTAGTGGAAGCCGTAAGCACTACAAGGGGACAGATATTGACCTACAAGGGGGAGATTTGCGACACGCGATTCTCTAAATGTTGTGGTGGAATAACCGAGGAATATCAGTATTGTTGGGACAATATTACCAAGCCTTATCTGCGCAGCGTGACCGACCCTTACTGCAATACTGATGACAGGAAGATACTCTCTGAGGTACTCAACGACTATGATCAGGAGACCATCGATTTCTATAACTGGTCAGTAGAATACACTCAGGAGCAGTTGTCTGAACTCATCAGCCGAAAGCGTGGCATTGATTTCGGCCGCATACGCTCACTGGAACCTGTAGAACGTGGCAAGAGCGGCCGCATCACCTTACTGCGGATAGTGGGCGAGAAGCATACGATGGTGATAGGAAAGGAATTGGAAATCCGCAAGACTTTATCTGAAAGCCATCTGTACAGTTCCTGGTTTACGGTAGAGGAAAGCCAGTACGATGCCGACGGCTTCCCCAAACGCTTCGTAATCAACGGTCGTGGCTGGGGACACGGCGTAGGTCTTTGCCAGATAGGAGCTGCCGTAATGGGGGCTAAAGGCATCGACTACAAAGACATACTGACATTCTATTATCCTGGAGCGGAAATAACTTATATTTCCTAATGCAAACCCCGTTACTCCTTGACGCATTGATTGCAATCCCTCAAAGCATTGATTGTCACTCTCGGCTACGCATCAAACTGTCGTAGTCGAGTTTCTGATTTCCTACATATATAAAGCGTTTGCCTGGCTTATAATTCGAACTGAGGACATCAGAGAGGAATACAACAACGGCAAGGCGGCTACGCAATATGTCAAATAGCATAGCAAGCGTTTTATCGGTCAGATGCACTGCATTGTCATAATCAGCAATCAACTGGTGCTTTTCATTCGTTATGCATATATGGATTTAAGCGTTATTACCGTCTTTATTTAAAGTTTTCTTTTGTGAGAAGTCAGGTCTCGAAATAGGATATCAATAAATATGTGCTGATAGCAATGCCACATATTTCGTTATCGCATCACGTATCTCGCTGATGCAGATGTACTCATCGGCACTGTGTGAGCGCGAACTCTCACCTGGTCCGAACTTAAACGAGGGGAAACGCATCAGCGCTTGGTCAGAGAGCGTGGGCGAACCAAATGGTGTCATGCCCATCTCTATGCAACGCTTTACAAGCGGATGCTCACGAGATATGCTCGAAGAATGTAGATGGAAGGAACGAGCCTTAATCTCACTGTGTAGCCGTGACTGCAGGAAAGCAAACACATCTTCATTGGTGTAATGCTCATTCGTGCGCACATCAATGATGAAACGACACTCATCAGGCACCACATTGTGCTGCGTTCCACTATTTACCACGGTGCATTGCATCTTCGTTGGTCCGAGCAAATCCGACACTTTCTCGAATTTGTAATCACGTATGAACACGAGGTCATCAAGTGCTTCGTATATAGCATTCACGCCTTCGTTGCGTGCAGCATGACCACTTTTGCCGTGAGCAGTGCCATCAATCACCATAAGGCCGCGCTCTGCTATGGCAGGTTGCATACCTGTAGGTTCACCAACGACCGCCACTATGCCTGCTCCGTTTTTGGCTTTGTCAATGAGTTCCGCCAGAGTTGTATCGGCGAGTACGCTCCTTATGCCACCAATGCCACTCACTTCCTCCTCACACGAAGCAAGATACACGAGGTTATATCTGCGCTCTGCACCACCTTTCGACTGCTCAGCCTCGTATGTCTGAGGTGCTGTCAGGTACCTGAACACCTGCAACAGGCTCACCAATCCACCTCCGCAGTCATTGGAGCCGAGACCGTAAAGACGGTCATCCTCCTGCGTTGGCATGAAAGGGTCACGCGTCCAGGTAGCCACGGGTTTAACGGTGTCAATGTGAGCGTTAAGCATTATCGTCGGAACATCGTCGTCCCAACCGTCAGAGCATATCCAGAGGTTATTGCCCTTGCGCTCTGGCTGAAAGCCATACTGGCGCATAGTCTGCTCCATTATGTCGGCAGCAGCAGTCTCATCACGGCTCACTCGCGGTGTGGCTATAAGCCGCTTGAGCAGTTCCACGGCATCACCGACGTATTTTTCTATCTCCTTATCTGTCATATTGGCTATCCTTTCTCTGCCACGTCAAGTGGCAATCACGTAATATCAGAGCAACTCCGGCAGTTCAAACAGACGATTACTGTTTGAGCCCTTAATCATTATCAGTTTGCCCTTGACAGGGTTTGTCGTAATTTCCTGTTTCACATCGCTGACGTCACGGAACTTACGATACTGGCAATCGATATCCTCAAAGCCCTTACCTACGAGCCATACCTCTGTATACCCGTTATCACGCAGATAATCAACGATACGTTGATGCTCCTCACGACTTATGCTTCCGAGTTCTCCCATGTTGCCGAGTATGAGCATCTTGTTATCGCCCTTCATCTGAGTGAAGTTCTCAAGAGCCGCCATCATCGACGTAGGGTTAGCGTTATAGGTATCAATTATCAGGCGGTTGTTAGCCGTTTCCTTCATCTGCGAACGGTTATTCGTCGGCACATACTCCTCCAGTGCGGCAATGATGTCGCCCATTGCCACCCCAAAGTGTTTTCCTACGGCAACAGCGGCGAGTGCATTTTTCAGGTTGTACGCACCCACAAGATGTGTCGCTACCTCATATTCCTTGTTATCATCAATAACCCTGAGGCGCATATAGGGGTCGCTATCCATAAGCGAGCCGCACGTATCGGAGTGCTCATCCGTACCGTATGTCTTCTGCATATGTAAGCGACTACGTACTTGTTTCATCAAAATCTCGTTGTCATAGTCAACGAACGCCACGCCTTCGGGGCTCGCATACTTAAGAGCATCATACATCTCACACTTTGTCTGCACCAACGTCTCAAAGGAGCCGAACCCCTCCAAGTGCGCCTTTCCTACGTTAGTTATCAATCCCGCCGTAGGACTGGCTATTTCTGTCAACGGCTTTATCTCGCCAGGATGGTTTGCTCCCATCTCTATTATGGCCACGTCGTGCTCCTTTCTGAGGCGTAGCAGCGTAAGAGGCACACCGATATGATTATTCAGATTACCCTGAGTATAAAGCACATTATATTTCTTACCGAGCACGGCAGCAATTAGTTCCTTGGTGGTAGTCTTGCCATTGGTGCCGGTAATGCCTATGACTGGAATCTGGAACTTACGGCGATGCTCGCCTGCAAGCTGCTGCAATGCCTCCAAACCGTTACTTACCAATATGGTACGTTTATCCGTAACATACTTTTCCTCATCGACTACAGCGTAAGCGCAGCCCTTCTTCAGAGCCTGTTCAGCATACTCGTTGCCATTGAACTTATCGCCTTTCAAGGCTATAAACATACTGCCCTCCGGACAGTTGCGGCTATCCGTCGTGACCTGCATATTGCAGTCTTCACAGAATATCTCGTAAATGCTCTTTCCGTTCATGCTCTTATCTGGCCATCGCCCTCTATAATCCATTTATAAGTAGTCATTTCTTCCAATGCCATCGGACCTCGCGGACCGAGTTTCTGCGTTGAGATACCAATCTCTGCACCAAGTCCGAACTGCGCTCCATCGGTGAAACTGGTAGGTGCGTTCCAATAAACGCAGGCGGCATCAACCTCCTTTTGGAAGCGCAGGGCTGTCTCACGGTTTTCTGTCACGATGCTTTCTGAGTGACCACTGCTGTACTTTCGTATGTGAGCCAGTGCATCATCGAGCGAGTCAACCACCTTGATTGAAAGGTCATACGACATCCATTCCTTGCCATAGTCGGAGTAATGGAACTCTACCCTGCCCTTCATCGGTTCCAGCAGCGCAGGTATATCCTTCTCACTGTCACGATGAACGAGCAGGCAGTCAAGCGCATTGCATACCGATACGCGGCGCGTCTTGGCATTCTCGATGATGCGTTTGCCCTTCTCCAGGTCGCCATCCTTATCGAAGTAGGTATGGACTACACCGGCACCAGTCTCAATCACGGGTACCTTGGCATTGTCGCGCACGAACTCTATGAGTTTCTTGCCGCCGCGAGGAATACAAAGGTCAATATAACCCACGGCGTTAAGCATCTCGCCCGTAGCCTCATGCGTGGCTGGCAAGAGATTGATTACGTCGGGATTGATATCCTCCTCTTTTAATATATGGCGTATCATTGCGACAATCGCACGGTTGGAGTCATCGGCATCCTTACCTCCTTTGAGCACACAGGCATTGCCTGACTTGAAGCATAGCGAGAAAACGTCGAACGATACGTTAGGTCTTGCCTCGTAAACCATGCCTATAACGCCGAAAGGCACTGCCACACGATACAGACGCAGGCCATTCTCAAGCGTATGGTCCTTAGTGATATGTCCTAATGGTGACGGCAGGTCAGCCACATGGCGCATATCAGAGGCTATGCCATCGAGGCGCTCCGGCGTCAGCTGCAGGCGGTCATAAAGCGGATTAGCCTTATCCATACGGCTGAGGTCGCGAGCGTTGGCAGCGAGCAGTGACTCACTCTGTCGTCCTATCTCGTCGGCAATGCGACGCAGAACGGCATTTTTCTTCTCGTCAGAGATAAGTGCCAGCGAGTAACTGGCATCTTTCGTAAGTTGGAATTGTATATTCATTGCTGTTTCGTTTTCTGTATGCAAAATTACGAAAAAATTACGCTTTCGCCAAATTTACAGACGGAAAAGTAAGGCATTGGCACTAATTAGAAAGTCTGTCAGCTGGTGACTCAACTCATTTTTTGCCACACTTTGTTTTTTATTTCCACTCAAAAGAACGCAAAACTCAATCCTGCAATTACGCCCAAAAACAGTAACTTTGCACTTAAAATAATAAAGGAGCACTCCCTTCCCTGCCCCTATTGTGAGGAAGCAAGATAAAGAAGCGGAATCATAGTAAATAACAACAAGATAACACGTTGATTATCAGTAGTTTCGCAAAAGCTATCTAATTACGTCGTAAAAGCTATGCGATTACCGTGTAAAAGCTATCTGATTACACTGTAATCGCATAGCTTTTACATGGTAATATGATAGCGATTGCAACGCTTTGATTACACCGACATATCATGGCGCAAATGAGAGGTATAATTCAAAACGCAACATAGACTTTGCAATCAATTCCATTTTAACAAACAATAAGCAAAAAAAACGAAAAGGCAAATGGCTTTCTCGTTTTTTTTTTGTAACTTTGCACCCGAAAGTTAGCATTCGAAGGATATGACATCCGCCGAACTGCTGCACTCGAAAACACAAAAGGTAAAAAGTACAACTTAATTATAAGGATAAAAGAAATGGAATTTTTAACAAACGAAAAACTTACTATCGTCGGTGCAGGCGGTATGATTGGTTCTAACATGGTGCAGTCAGCCCTCATGCTGGGTCTGACTCCTAACATTTGTCTCTACGACATCTTCGAGCCTGGTGTTCACGGTGTTGCTGACGAGATGGCGCACTGCGCATTCCCTGGAGCTAACATAACATGGACAACTGATCCTAAGACGGCTTTCACTGGCGCTAAGTATATCATTTCTTCAGGTGGTGCTCCACGTAAGGATGGCATGACACGTGAGGATCTGCTGAAGGGTAACTGCAAGATTGCTGCCGAGTTCGGTGATTTCATCAAGCAGTACTGCCCTGACGTTAAGCACGTGGTCGTTATCTTCAACCCTGCTGACGTTACCGCTCTCACCGCTCTTATCCACTCTGGTCTGAAGCCTAACCAGCTCACTTCTCTCGCTGCCCTCGACTCTACACGTCTGCAGCAGCAGCTGGCTCAGGAGTTCAACGTACAGCAGGATAAGGTAACAGGCGCTCACACCTACGGTGGTCACGGCGAGCAGATGGCCGTATTCGCTTCTCAGGTTAAGGTTGACGGCAAGGCTCTTGCTGACCTGCCTCTCTCTGCCGAGCGTTGGGCTGAGATTAAGCACAACACCATACAGGGTGGCTCTAACATCATCAAGCTCCGTGGTCGTTCTTCATTCCAGAGCCCAGCATATCAGGCCGTGAAGATGATTGAGGCTGCTATGGGCGGAAAGAAGTTCACTCTGCCTGCTGGTTGCTTCGTTAACAACGATGAATTCCAGAACGTGATGATGGCTATGCCTACCACTATCGACGCTGAGGGCGTAAGCTTCACTAAGCCTGTTGGCACTGCTGACGAGATTGCTGCACTGAAGGCTTCTTACGAACACCTGCAGAAGATGCGCGACGAGATTATCTCTCTCGGCATCATACCAGCCGTTGAGGACTGGAAGTCTCTGAATCCAAACCTTTAATCAGAGTTAGAAATCTGAAGGATTGCAGGGGTGAATGACCCTCTGTTCAGATACAAAAAAAAGTATGATTACCGCTGGCTGCAGTGATGGCAGCCGAATGGTAATCATACTTTTTTGTATTATATAGCCTGTTATATCAGGTTATTATTCTTAAGGTGGGTTCACACATCAAGTTCCTCATACTTAGAGCGGCGCGATTTGTATTCGGGTACTATCTCTTTCATCACCCTGACGGTCTGCATATCGTCGCCCTGACGGCTCACCTCATACAGTCTTTCCTCATTGGCAAGGGCTTCGGAATAAGCATATTCGCGCACCTTGGCCACACGTATCTTCGGATGCTGCGTGGGCAGAGTGGTCTCGTCATCGCTCAGCACTTCCTCATATAACTTCTCGCCATCACGCAGTCCGGTGTATTTTATCTCTATCCCCGTCGCATTCGACAGTGATATCATACGCTTTGCCAGGTCGGCTATCTTTACAGGCTTACCCATGTCAAACACGAATATCTCGCCTCCCTTGCCTACGGTGCCTGCCTCAAGCACCAGTTTGCAGGCTTCGGGTATCAGCATGAAGTAGCGTATGATGTCAGGGTGGGTCACCGTTACAGGACCTCCGTTTTCTATCTGCTTTTTGAATATCGGTATAACCGAACCATTTGAGCCAAGTACATTACCGAAACGGGTGGTAACAAACTGCGTCACGGCTGCCGTGCCGTCAGCTTGCTTGATTGTGGTGTCAGGCTTGCTGAGCTCTGCGTTTAGCGACTGGCAGTATATCTCGCATATTCGTTTTGAACATCCCATAACGTTGGTGGGGTTTACGGCTTTGTCGGTAGATATCATGACAAACTTACGCGTGCCGTATTTTACCGCCAGGTCGGCAATCACACGCGTGCCATAGATATTGTTCTGTACTGCCTCCGAAGGGTTGTCCTCCATCATGGGCACGTGCTTGTAGGCTGCTGCGTGGAACACATATTCTGGTTTATATTCTGCAAACAACTGCTCCATGCGCCCTGCATTGGTGATGCTCGTAACTACGGTGTGGGCTTTTACCTCGGGGTGTTTCCTCACCATGTAGAGCCTTATATCGTGCATGGGGGTCTCCGCCTGGTCAACGAGCACCATTTCGGAAGGATTAAACTGTGCAACCTGCCTGACCATCTCGCTGCCTATACTGCCGGCAGCACCTGTTATCATGATGCGCTTGCCTGTCAGCTGGCGACTTATCTCGTCCATGTCAACCTCTATCTTTTCTCGCGGCAGAAGGTCTTCAATGCTTACCTTATGGAGCATTGAAGGCTCAAGCGACTGACGACGGTCCCATTCGTAATCGCTGCGAGGCATGTAGATGCGTATGCCTGCATCTGTCAGTTTGTTTATCAGACAGTCGTTATTGCGGAACTCATCTATGTAGAGTGGCGAAACGAGTATGTTCTTCACCTTATTTTCTATCAATACGCTGAGTAGCCTGTGGTCGTCATTATATACGGGAACACCGGCTACATAGGTGTTTGTCCTGTCTTTATCAGGCGATATCAAACCCTTTATATAGTACTGGGAATTATACTGGCTACGTATGCTTTTCACAAGGCTCACGGCTCCCTCGCGAGCACCATATATGAAGGTGGGCTTTGCATTGCGGTTTCGGATATAGGCTTCGTATATCGTCTTAATCATTATACGCCAGCTACACATGCTTATGACTCCCAAGGCACAGGCTGTGGCTATGGTGCGCAGCGTGGGAAAGTCAGAGCGCAGTCCTTCGTAGCACACTATGCGCACCAACATGGCGAGTCCGCAGGCGCATACACAGGCATAAAGCACCAAAGGTACAACAAAAATCTGAGAAAATCAGCGCTTTTGGCGGAATATTTTTCGTTTTGGACAAATTTGACCGTATTCTGTCCTCTGTAATCGACTCCCACTTGGGGCTTCGCAGTACGCTGACAGGCTATCAGTACAGCGAGATTATACGGGCCGTAAAATCCACAATCAGACAACATCGTACCAAGCAAGGGCTAAATCAGACAATCAAAAAATTATCTGCGGATTTTAGGTGAAAGAAAAATTTGGTGGTTAAGAAAAAAAATATTAACTTTGCATCCAGATAAGGTGCCATGCTGTTTCATGACAGCGTGGCTTAAAAGGGAATCAGGTGAGAAACCTGAGCAGTCCCGCTGCTGTAACCTCTGTTATGGTATCATCATTAGTAACCACTGCATGGCTCACGTGAGACTTGTGGGAAGGAGATGACGACTGGAGGGAGCCAGAATACCTGCCTTAATCTTCATATAGTCAGCCGTAGGCGCTCGTGGGTTAGGCTCAGTTGACGACATTATTTGAACTATATAATATAATGAGAAAGACAGCATTACTAATGTCTGTCGTTCTTTCCGTTGCCGTAAATGCGCAACGAATGACCGACAGCGAAACTCACTCAGCCTACATACAGGCCGTAGATGAGTATGTGCCCGCACCAGGGCAGTTTGTAAATGACCTACCTATCTACGAGGATGGCGACGATGCCGCAGCAATGGCTGCTAAATGCACGGCAGTACTGGCCAACGACGAGCGTGGCTTGGTATCGCTCGGAGGCTGGGGCGGATACATCACGTTTCACTTCGACCATAGCATAGCCAACGTGAGTGGCGAGCGCGACATCTTCATTCGCGGCAATGCCATACAGAGCATGTCATTCACCTCGGTGGCAGGCGGAAGCAGTGAGCCAGGCATCATCATGGTATCGAAAGACACTAACAACAACGGACTGCCCGATGACGAATGGTATGAGATAAGCGGTTCGGCAGATGTTGACAGTGTGGGTCTGGTGGATTACGGCTATAGCGTAACCTATCGTCGCAATGCCATGCAGGACATACCATGGACTGACAACCGCAACGGCAGCGGAGTAATACCACGCATCAACCAATATCACTCACAGGAGTATTACCCTCAGTGGATAACGGCAGACGAGATGACATTCACCGGCACCCGTCTGCCACGCAATGCCTACCGCCATACGCAGACGGTCAACGGACAGGAATATGGCGAATGGGTCTTTATGTTCATGCGGTATGGCTATGCCGACAATCAGCCTAACGCACAGAAGGAGGCTTGCAGTATTGACATCGACTGGGCGGTAGATGCAGAGCGGAAGTCCGTAAAACTTGATTTCGTTGACTTCGTAAGGGTATATACCGGCATCAACCAAGTAGTTACTGCCAACATCGGCGAGACGTCAACCGAGATTAGCGGAGCGGAAGACCTGCATCTTGAGGCATCACTCGCCGCCATCAAGGAAGCCACCGGCATTGAGGAATGTAGAGAAGATGACACGGTCAAGGCTCAAAGCTACTATTCGCTCAGCGGACAGCAGTTGCAACAGATGGGCAGCGGGCTGAACATAGTACGCATGAGCAATGGAAAGACAAGGAAAGTTTTAATTAAGTAATAACAAACAATACAAACAATGAAGAAAACTACTTTTCTGAAAACATTGTCAGTAATACTTACATTCCTACTGAGCGCACCAGCATGGGCTTCTCAGGATGGCGATGTAGTATTGCAAGAGCAATGGGGACGGCAGATTATAACAGTGGCTGCCGACCAGGAGATTACCTTCTATGACTGGAAGGGAACGGGAAGTATTGCGTGCAGTTCTTCAAACAACTCTCGCTCGCTCACCGTCTTTAAGCCAGCAGCAGAAGGTCAGGGTATCCAGATCACCTTTGAGTCCATCGACGTTAAGAACGATGGCGATGGTTGGCACGGACAAGTATTGGTGTATAGCGGTGACCCCGACCCATTGGGCAAATTCGACTATAGTGCCACACTCAACAAAACATCAACGATGCCAGAGGGCACAGTACTCGACATACTCGACGGCGACTACACCAACAAGACCTACACAACCACCGCTGCCGACGGTTCACTCTCCGTAGGTATGCTGTGGCGTTATGCCAAGGATTGCGACGGTTGGGTGGCAAAGGTGAAGTGCATATCGCTGGATGACATGGAGGTAACCGGCGCAGGCAGCAACTATGAAGGTGTAGGCGGTGCACTTGCGTCAAGACAAAACGTAGTTCTGGCCAATGCCTATGTTACCACTACCGGTATAGCAAAGGCCAACCACGTAACCGCCATTGGCTTCACTATGACGCAAAATAACGACGTTTTTAATCCTACAACACTGAAACTGTTTAAGGATGACAAGCAGATAGAAGCCACTATAGAGGCAGACGGCGATGACTACAAGTTCACACTCAACGAAGCACTTACCAGCGGTACTAACACATTCGCTGTCAAGTGCGATTTTCTCTCTACGGCACGTGTTGCTGCAAAAGCACAGATTGACATAACGAAGATAGCAACCGCAGCCCAGCCTGCAGGCATAACGCCATTCTCAGCGGCTACATCAGTAGCGGTAGAAGTGCCAGCCACTGTGCTTATGAGCACTACGTCACAGGAGATTACGGTTGATGAAACCACTCTCAACTTCTACGATGAAGGCGGTAAGGAAGGAGGGATAGTATCAAAGACCAACGGTCAGGTTACGTTCCTTTCTGGTGTCAGCGGCAAGAAGGTGATGGTAGATTTCACCAAAAACGAGATATGGCACGGCTCATTGTACAATCAAGAACTGCGCATATACAACGGCACAGAGGTCAATGCTACCAATCTGATAAAAACACTACAGCAGGGCGAAACAACGGCGATGCGCTCAACAGCTGATGACGGAGCACTGACCGTAGTGCTCTACAGTGACGCTCCAAACGATGTTGCTGCCAATGGCTTTGAGGCAGAGGTAAGCCTCTTCACCCCACAGGCAATGGATTTCGACGGCATCACTACAACGGCAGCATCTGCCGAGACCGTAGTTGCCGGCGACAAGGAGCAGAATATGCTCACAATCAATGTTAAGACGAAGAACACCGAGCCAGCCATGCAGGTCACGAAGATGACCTTCACTGCAGGTGAGGCTTACAATCTCGCAAACAAGGCTTCACTTTATTTCGGTTCGAAGAAGGTAGGCGAAGCGGATATTACAGCATCAACGTTTGACATTAGCCTTGACGAGACACAGGCATTAGTAGAAGGCAACAACACTTTTACCCTGAAATACGACATCAGCGACGAGGCTATCAACGACCAGACCGTAAGTGCTCAGTTAACAAGCGTTACGTCAATGGTCAATGGTGCCGAACAGACAGAAACGGTAACAGCCGACGCTGCCACTCGCACAGTGAAGAACATTGTGCTCAGTCATGCTGACCAAGGCACGGTGACAAAGACCGTAAACGGTTCTATAGCATTCGAAACAAAGACCACTTCCTCTTACAGCAGCTACTGCGAGGCAGGTACTGACGAGCGCATCAACGTCTTTGTGCCTATGCATGAAGGCACGGTCTGCCAGATAGATTTCAGCCAGTTTGACGTGGCATATTCTTCTACAAGCTACGGCACGAAGTCTGCATTTAAGGTATATGCCGGTCAGGGCAAGAACGGCACATTGCTGTGGGAACTTAATGACAACGCTTTTTCTACCACAGGACCAGGTAAGGTGATTCGCTCTACTGCCGATAATGGCGCACTGACTATAGTGTTCAATACTAACGCATCGTCCTACTATTATTATAAGGGTTGGAAATCAACCGTTTCTGAGTATGAGCCAAAAGCTATGGCAATCACATCCACCACTGTTGCCCAGGCTTCTACGGCTGACCTTGGCGCAGGTGTCAGCAACCAAGACCTACTCTCTGTCAGCATAAATACCGAGGGGGCTCTTACCTCTGTGCAACTCACAGGCATGAGCCTTAACCTCAAGGGTACAGAGAATGCTGTCAGCAAGGTAAGCATATGGCAAGGCGATGAGAAACTCGGAGAGGCTGATGCCGCAGCAACAGTTAACGTAAACTTCACCGAGACCGTGACACTTGCAGAAGGCAGCAACGACTTCACTATAAAGGTTGATGTAAGTGCTGATGCCAATGCTGAGGATAAGATTGACGCAAAGGTAGCATCATTGCAGACTACTGATACTACTATCGACATAAACGATGGCGACCCTGAAGGCGAGCGTACTGTTAAGATGATATACCTGCTGCAGAGTGGCGACAATGGTGAGATAACAATCACCGAGGGCAAGCCTGTCATGTTCTACGATGACGGTGGTGCCGAGGGCAAAGCCTCTACCAACTTCAGCGGTACTGTTACTTTCGCTCCTAAAGAGCCTGCCGATGGCATCATGCTGACATTCAAGGCATGGGATGTATATTACAATTCTAAGTTCAACGTGTTCCAGAAGGATAACGCCGAGGGCGACTACGACGCACAATACTCCATGTATGACAAGATGCTGGAGGGACTGCCTATCCGTGCTACCAGCGAGAATGGAAAGATAACCGTGCAGTTCACCACTGGCACAAGCGCCCCTGAGGGCTTTGCCATAGAGGTAAGTGCTTACACCAAGCAGGATGTATATGTGAAGAGCGTGACGACGGAGGATATCAGCGTCAATGAGGTGCTAAAGGGGCAGACCGACGTTAAGATGCTGAAGGTGACCGTTGTGGCTGACGGTGAGAAAACACCGCTTGACATAACTGGTTTCAATCTCGGTGAGACAGACTTCAGCGTTATCAGCGATTTCCATATCTATCAGACAGGTACGACAGACGGTTTCTCTACCAACGAAATGTTCTCCCAGAAATATACCATTTCAGAGCCCGGTACCTACTACTTCTGGATTACATACGATGTAAAGAGCGACGCCACCGTAGGTAATACAGCCAAGGCAAAACTTGATTTCATTACTGCTGGTGGTCAGAATATCAGCGTAAGCGATAATCAGGCAGTAGTTGCAAGCATCACCGTGGCTGAGGGTAAGAAAGGAACCTACACCGTTGGTGGCGATAATGCTGACTATGCTACAATTCAGACCGCCATCGACGACCTCGGTTCGCTTGGCATGGAAGGTCCTGTCGTACTCAATATCCGCGCTGGTGAGTACAACGAGCGCGTACGTGTGCCTTATATAAAGGGTATGGGTTCTATCAATACTCTGACCATACAGAGCGAAAACGGACAACGTGACGTAAAGATTTACCATAACCAATACACCTCTGGCGGATACAGCGATGACCAGTATTCCAAGGTGTATGGTGTCGTTACCTTCTATGAGGCAAGTTATGTTACGCTCAAGGGCGTAGAGGTTACAACCACCGACCTGAGCTATGATGCTGTTGTCATGGTGAAGAACGAGAGCCGTCATGTGACTATCGACGACTGCTACATTCACGCTGCCACTACTACAAGCTACACCCAGGACATCAACCTTATAGGACACTATGCTCAGGATGTAGCAAACTGCAACAATGACTACCTGACGGTGAAGAACTCTCTGTTTGAGGGTGGCTACATCGGCGTAAGCATGGGTGGCACGAGCTATGTAGCATTGCCTAAGGAAGTAGGCGGTGTGATTGAGGGCAACACCTTCAAGAACCAAGGTTCTAAAGCCATCTATTGCTATGATGAGTTGGGAGTGAAGGTCAGGAACAATACCGTAATCCTAACTAACGAAGAGGAAGTCAACGTAACAATGGGTGCGCTCGACTTCACACTGCGCGATGCTTACTCTGAGCAGAGTGAGATTACAGGCAATGTCTTTAACCTTGCACCATCGAAATATACTTCGGCCATGTACCTGCGTCAGCTCACAGGTACAGAAGACAAGCCTGTCATCATTGCAAACAACGTAATCAACGTAACTTCCCTCAACGCAAGCTATGGCGGTATAAAATTGTCAGATGCAGCCGTAAGCAATGTAAACATCGTCAATAACACCATTCGCTTGTCTGGTGAGAACACTGGCGCAGCACTCTGGATGCTCAAGGCTCTGAGTGGTGAGAATGTGAACGTGGTAAACAACATCATACAGAATGAGGGCAACGGCTATGCTGTCAACCTCTATAGTGATGCAAACCTCTCAAAGGTTACATTCAAGAACAATGTGATGAACACAGCTGGCGAGACTTTCTACCGCGCTGCCTCTACAACTACGGGCGACTTCACCGCTTTCGTAGAAAAGACTGCTGCTACGGATTGCATTGACAACACTGTAAACTTCCTTAGCGAGAGTGTGCTGGAACCAGCCGATGACCTTAATGGTAAATTGCTTAATGCACTTGCCCTTGACTATATAACCACTGACGCTAACGGCAAGGCACGTCCTGCAGAGAATATCACCATCGGTGCTTACGAGTACGATGCTACAGCCAATGCAGCACCTGTGATGGCAGATGGCTACCCTAACGTTGTCAGCCACCTTGACGGAAAAGCATCTGTTACCGTCAAGACCGACATTGCATCTACGGTATATTACATCGTAAAGAAGGCTGCCGACGACGCTCCTACTGCTGATGCCGTAATGGCTTCAGAAAGCAAGCAGGATGTCAGTGCTGCCACCGAGACTGTCATCAGTATTGAAGGTCTTGAGGACAATGAAGAGTATGTGGTTTATATGCTGCCCGTAAGCCTGCGTGGCAATGCTGCAGAAACCATCAGCCAAACCACGACCTTCACTATGGATGTCACTCCGTCACCATTGGTTAAGCCTGAGGCTGATGTCTATATCAACAACTCTCAGACCGAGGAAACAGTAGCAAGCGGCAGCACCGTTACACTCATGGCAATGGTAACTGTTGACGAACGCACCGCTCCCTACACACTGACATGGATGGATCAGAAGCACAATGTGCTGAAGGAAGAGACCTTTAACGAAATGCCTACAGACCTCTTCACCGTAACGGCTACGCCAAAGCAGTGTACTGACTACATCTTCCTCGTGACTGACAATGAGGGCGGTGCCGACACAGCAACGGTGCGTGCCATCGTTACTGGCGACATGGTAGAGGCTACGTTTGAGGATCTCTATCTGCCAGAAGAAGGCTTCGAGAATGGTAAGAACTTGCAGCTTGGCTCATTCGTCAGCGGTTCGTTCAAATTTGATAACTTCTATTCACCTGAATACGGCGGCTACTGGGGTAACTATGGCTATGCCAATATGACCTCTACCGACTTCAACGGCTATATCCTCGGTCAGTGGAAGAACGCTGTGGGCGGCGGTGCTAATGGTTCAGAGAACTATATGGTGGCTTGCCCATCAGCATGGTATGGTTCTAATGTCATCACCGTAATGAACAACCCTGACGGCGAGGTCATCAGTGGTTGCTATATCACTAACGACGCATGGGTGGTTGACAATATCATTAAGGGCGATGGCATGAGCGATGACGATGCCCAGCCATTCGGCGAGGGCGACTACTTCAAAATCACCATTACCGCCGACAATGGTAATAGCATTGACTTCTACCTTGCCGACTACCGCTCTGCCGAAGAGAGTGAGCGCTACTATATCAAGGACTGGACATGGCTCGACCTCACAGAACTTGGTACTGTAAAGACACTCTCGTTCACGTTTGACAGTACGAAGAAAAATTCCTATGGTATGACCACCGCCACTTACTTCTGCATCGACAACCTTGGTGGCGAAGCCCCAGTGCCTGATGCTGTCAAGGGCGTAGAGCATACTGTGCATACAGTAGCTGAAGGCATCTACGATGTCAGCGGTCGCAAGACAGAGACCTTAAAGTCGGGCATCAACATCGTGCGTCAGTCTGATGGTACGGTACGTAAGGTGGTAGTTAAGTAATAATCATCTGACCATTAGGTCATAACCAAATAAATATCATTAAAAAAGACGTGTAAAAGCAGTTGGCTTTTACACGTCTTTTTTTAAAACATCTGAACGACTACAAGGAAACAGATTCATGCGCTACAAAATAGAGGTATAGGAGGGATTGTCAATTCACACCCCTCCTTAACGCGTTGAGCATCTTATTGCTCCTTAATCTCATATTTTCCTTAAGTTGGTTACGATACAACCACACTTCACGCGAGTGGTAGTTGCCCTCTTTGCCTATCAGAGGCAGCACATAGTCCTTGCCCGTAAATCCGCTTACGTTAAGGAGACCAGTAATGGAGTCAAGATGCACCGTCAGCGTATCTTTCTTCTGTCCCTTGCCAAATCGCAATGGTGACGGCTCAGTAATCAAGGTAGCTGGAGTGGAGTCAACACACCAGTTTACGGGATTGATGGCTACGGCACTTTCCTCAAGGAACTTTAATGCGCACTGATTATTACGCACCGAATTATAGCATATCGTCACGCCTATGTCGTCAGCGCACCGTGCAGCCTTTATCCTATCTTTGTTTTCATCCAACATATCCTTACTGACCGTTGCGCCAATGGCATACAGTGCTACCATGCGACTGTAAGCCTCATCATCCAACTCCTTTACAAGGTCAAGCAATATTATTGCGCCCTGACTATAACCGGCCAGAACGAACGGTCTGCCATCGTTCTTGTTTTTAAGGTAGTAATCAAGAGCTCTCCTTACATCCTCAGTAGGTACAGGCATACGTGCCAAGGTCATACTGTCGCTTGTATAGCTCTGCATGGAGCATTGGCGATAGTACGGAGAAAAGAAATTCATCTCACCGCAGACAAGACGCTCCACTCCCTTCATCTCACCCAAAAGCGGACCACGCACACTGTCATTGTATGTATTGGCATAGTGATACGTAATACTGTCGTCCAGGGTATAGTCACCCGTCTCCGTTGATATCACATAGAACAAGTCTGCCTTTCCATGCCTGTCTGTTATATACCACTGCGTAGTATCACTATAATCAGGCTCTGGCGGCAGTGCATCTCCATTGGATGCTATGCCGCCATTCCCCACGCCGCATTGTGCAAACGCCAGCACTACAGCCGCAGCACAAACCATTCTCACTCCTATATTCATTAGTATCTAAATTTATTTTGGCTGCAAAGATAATGAATAATTCTCACTTTCTGCCAATTTTGTAATTAGATATTGCTGGTATAGTGCAATAATTGTATATTTTTGGCATTTCAAACTGACATTCTTTCTTCGTTACGAATACCATGACATATACCACGACAGCACATTGCATAAAAACAGACATCCACACACATTGAAGTGCGTGGATGCCTTAACTATAATCTTTTATCTGTAATCTATTATCTACCTGACAATCTTTCTGGTTGTTCCGTCGCTCATCTTGAGGATATTTAGTCCCTTCTGTGGAGCAGAGAGCTGCTTGCCGTTGATGTCATAGCAGGCAACTACGGTTACAGGCTTGCTGCTGCGGGCATCCTCCTTCACACCCTCTATGCCTGTAGGGTCAGCCTCCGTGGTGAATGTCTGCACCTCGCCGTAGAAGGTCTCGTTCTCTGATGTGGTAGCAAAGGCAACGCACTGGTAGGTAGAGCCATAGTCAAGGTTCTCAAGCGTAGCGTTCATCAGCTGCTGACCAGCGCCTACTATAGCAACCGTCTCAGTGATGGCATCAGCAGGAATATATACCACTGCTGCTTGTGGCTTGCCTTCCATGGCTATGTCGAGGCTGTTGCTCTTGTTGGCTGTCTTCCAATACTTGAAGCCCTGCACTGTCACCTTGTCAGTACCATTCAGCACATAGCCCCTTATGAGAGCCACTTTGCCACTGGTCGAAATGTCGGCGTATGTATGCACCGTTGGCTCAAAGTAAGAGGTGTTTGTCGGGTCTATTCCCACCCAGTCGCCGTAGTAGTATGTGCCAGAGTCAGAAAGATAGTAGGCACGGTAGTTCCACAGCTTGTCGGTGTTCATGTTGCGGATATATCCCTCCATAGTGTTGCCATATACCACGGCACTGCCAGAGTTTGATGCAAAGTCGCTCGTCCAGTCCGTGCGCCTCCACTCGAAGCCCACGTTCTTCTCGTTCTCGTCAACATTGGTTGTCGCACTTACTATTACGTTGCCCATAGAAACAACCTTTGGCTGCTCGGTGGTGAGGGTGAGAGGATTTGTCTTAAAAGTGTAAGTGGTTGTTTCTTCTCCACCTTCTGCTGTATTAACGATATATTTGACAGAATAAAGTGTATTCGGGTCTAATCCTGTAAGAAAGAGCTTCGTACCTTCGGTATTGTAACCATCAAATTTGGCAGAGATTACATTTAATGCTCCTGCATTATATTTCACTTCGCAATTGAATGTGGTAGCAGTAGAATGTACATCACTAAAATATGGGTCGGTTCCAACATATGACTTGACATCACCAGAAAACATACCCTTTATCTTGCTGACCTGAGAACTATGGCATAAAATCGTACAGTTTGTATTTAAACCAGAGAATGGAGTATTGTATGTATTAGTTTTATACTGAATGGCCTCTGAGCATATTTTCAGAGTTTTCATTTCAGAGCAACCCTTGAAAACATTTACACTAATATATGTGATACTTGCGGGAAGAATTAATGAGATCAGCCCCGTGCAATCCTGAAAGGCACTGCTGCTAATGTATGTTACCCCATATGGAATATTGATAGAGGAAAGGTTTGTACATCCTGATACAATTCTGGAACCTATAGTCCTTACGCTTTCGGGAATTGTAAGAGAAGTAAGTTTCGTACAACTGAAAAAAGCATCATCTCCGATACTTATTACTGTGTATACCTTACCATTATATGTAACACAAGAAGGTATTATAACATTGCCCTTATATGCCTCTCTGTTTATTACATTTTCATGAGAATAAAGAGTAACTACAGCATTATCACCTGAGAAATTGTAATAAATGCCATCAATGCAGGCATCGTAAGCAAAAGTAGCAATTGTGAGCAGCAGCAGGGCGGTTAATGATAAAAGTCTTTTCATATTCGTTTTGTTTTTAAGTTTAACATAGTGTTTTAGTCCAAAGGTCGCAGGAAAAGAGACAGAAAAAGAAAACGTGGACTAATTAACTTCGTCTACGTTATTCGAGGTATCGCCAAACACCATTGCACCATATACGAGTAAAAGCCCACGCCATATACTGACGTGAGCGTTAGAGCCTTTTACTCTTGGTGCTTTCTTAAATTGGCGATTTTCGAATAACAAGAATATAAGCTAACGCTTCTGTTTCTATATGTCTTTAAGATTGAAGTTTATCTCATAGGCTTACATTTTTAGATTTTCGAGATTTGGGCGCATCCGATAAACCCTGTGGGAATGTAGTGCAAGTACTACCCCAGTTCGGGATAAGTATTTTAGTTTTTAACAAACGATATATCAAGATAACCGCTTGATTATTTGCAAAATAGCGATATTTTTACTGACTTTGTAGTAGTAAACAAACAATGAAACTAAAGAATATCGCTATGATTACCAAGGACAAAGTTACAAAAATTTTTTGTATTATCGATGAATTTTGCAAGTTTTTTGAGCAGGAGAATGGAAAAAAACTGCTTTTGGGAAGCGATGGTAAGAAACACCGCATGAGAAAAGCCTCACTGTCCGACAGTGAAATCATGACCATCCTCTTGATTTTCCATTTCGGCTCTTTCCGGAACTTCAAACTTTGACAATAAGCCTCAGGCTTTGCAAGGCTATGTCATAGAGGATACAAAACAACTCTCTTTATTCTGATCTTAACCCGAATATGAATGGATTTTCTATTGCCATGTTTTTATTGTTTTGATTATCAAATGCAAAGGTAAGTAATAAGTTTGTTAGTAACAAACTTATTACTTACAAACTTGTTACTTTTAACTTTTTTTGTCATGCAGACATTAGTCTGTCAGAAATATTTTCCTTAATTTTGCATAAGAAACGATGAGTCGTGTGTCACAGAATATATACTTATATCACGATGCTAAACAATATCATCTCATGACACAAACCATAATAATAATGAATCTCATAGGTTAGAAAGTTTTTTTTATAAAAATTTGACTTCTTCGTTTTGCAATCGTATATTGTTATATAGACACACGATGAAAGAAATCGACAGCGACATAATATCACAATGCCAGCGTGGTGACAAGACTGCCTTCAGGTATGTTGTTCAGACATACCAGCAAAGGGTATTCTCGCTGGCGTTGAAGATGATTGCAAGCGAAGAAGACGCAAAGGACATCGTGCAGGAAACTTTTATCCGCGTGTGGCAAAACATTTCAGGCTATGACGACAGGCGCCCTTTCTTTACGTGGCTATACACCATAGCGTCGAGGCTATGCCTTGACCACCTGAAATCCTCACACATAAAAAGGTCTGTGGCAAGCGACGAGGAGGTGTTCCGACGATATGCCTCTGACAGCAACAGCCAGCGAATGCTTGAAAACAGGGAGTGGGTGTCGATAGTAAAGCTGCTGGCAGAAGGGTTGAGTGAAAAACAACGGCTGGTGTTCACACTATGTCAACTGGAGGGACTGACCTCACAGGAGACGGAAGAGATAACAGGAATGTCACCCTCACAGGTAAAGAGCAACCTGTATGTGGCTCGACAAATAATAAGAAAGAAAATGAAGGAGTTGGGATATGAATAAGACAGATGAAATACTTGACAGACTGAAAGGCATGCAGCCGGTAATAGATAATCCTGATGAACTGACAGACAGCATCATGAATGCACTGCCGGAACAGACGGAAGGCAAGACAGCGACAAAGGTAAGGATGTGGCCCTACATCGTTTCGTTTGTGGCTGCGGCAGGATTGTTGCTACTGTTGTCAATGGGATTCCACAAGAATGTCACCACAGAGCCTGCTACGCTTGCGCAGAAGGAAACGGTGCGACAGGCAGGTACACCGGCAAACGTACTGCGTGACACAATAAAGGTTGTGGAGAAACTGGTGCTTGCACGGAATGTCAAGGCTAAGCAAACGACGGAGGCTCCAGAGCCTGACAGTCTGGAATATTACATAGAGAAGTTGGAAAAAGAATTGCAGCAAGTGAGCGACCGCTGTTATCTTGCCAGGGTAGAGGCTGTGATACAAGAAGACGAACAGCTATGCAGGGCTGTGAATGAGTTACTATATACTGGCAGGGACACCTCGCTGTTAGTTGCAAATGAAGTTATATTCTGATAAAACCATGTGTATTATGAATAAAAGGACACTGATTATGGCTTTTGCCATTGCATTAACCATGAATGCAGCCGCACAGCTGCAGACAGACACCATGGCGCTTAACCATGCCATAGAGCGATTTCTCAGCTCAGGACAGATGATTTGCAAGGACACACATTGGAGTCATGCCATGGGACAATGGCCTTTCAAGCAGACCGTAGAGGGTGAAACCATGCAGGAGCCTCAGGCGTTGACGGAACTGAAGGATGCCTTCGGCCAGTGTGCGGTGAAGGCTACGTCTGCATACATCATTGACGGTGAGAAGAGTGTCTTGCCGTTTAACTTGATGACGGTAAAGCGTAAGGATAATTATTACGATAATATTACTGGCTCCTACTTGCTGGGACAAGGTATGAACCTGCGTCTCCTTGTCTTTTCAGAGGGTGGCAAGGATGCCATCTATGGACTGGAATGGTGCATTGTGCCAGTAACAGACCATAACGGCAGGCCGTGGTGTACGTGTGAAGGAAACTTGTTCAGGTTTGACCATGGAACGTGGAACGTTGATTCATATACGCAGTATGATGCGTGGGAACATGCCTCCAACTTGAAACCGATGAGTCAAGACGACATGACAAAATATGAGAATATATCGTCTCAGATGAAATTCATTACCGAACGCTTTGCATCTAACAAGAAAGGTAGCAAGAAAAACGATGCTGCGTTCTATATGATAGACAAACTCTGCAGGGAATATAATGGCAGATTGACAAAGAAACAATATGAAAACCTGAAAGAAATTACTCAGCCGATTACCGAAAGGGCTGATGAGACACAGAAGCGAATTTATGCAGATGCTTTCCAAAATTTATTGAAAAAGCATGTGCACTCTTTGCCCCAAAAGTACATTCGCCAAATGAGTTATTTGTCAGACGAGATATTTCCAAGTTATGGGCAGGCAAAAATGATGTATGTGAATTATGAATTGCAAGATATGTCACAGCTGTCCGTAACGCAGAAAGTGACGGGAAAGGCTAAAGGAAAGATTACTATACAACCGGTACACCCAGACATGGAGTCCTATGAAGCGAACAGCGATGACAGTTCTTTCCACCTGACGGAGGATTATATAAAAGACCAATTACTGCGTGTCAGTGACGGAAAGGGCAATAGCATGATGATATTTGCTGATGGTACGGATGTCGATATTGACATTAAGAACATGGTGGTTAATGGTTCGGCGCTTAACAACCGCTTTGCAGAGGTGCAAAGGCAGATTAAGGCTTACAGGCAGGAAATGCGTAAGTATGCCTACCTTAATCATGACGGAAGCTATAACATAATAGACGAAAAAGGCTATAAGGATTTTTATAAGGAGATGCACCAGTTCAGGTTACGGTTGATTGAAGAAAACACAGACAACCTGATACCTGCATGGATACTTGCTGAAAGTTTCGTGATGATGGACTGCGAGGAATTGTCGCGCTTCATGGTTCGTGGTCGTGTGTATTCTGATAATATAGCCCTGCAACCCGTATGGAGTTATTATGAGGGACTGCAGAAACGCAAAGCCGGAATGGAATATACAGACATTGCATGCACTGACACTGATGGACAACAGCGCAGTTTGAGTGAATACATAGGACATGGCGATTATGTAGTATTGCACTTCTGGCAGACCACATCATCGATAACAAGAAAAGGAGCCAAGTATTGCAAGCAGATTGCAAAAAAATACAAAGACCGCAACCTGCGTGTCGTTGCTATGGCATTTGATAAAGATAAAGAAGAATTGAAGCGATATGTAAAGAAACGCGACCTTGCGTTTGAACACTTGACGGCATCTGACGTGACATCAGAGATAAACTTCAGCACTACAGATATAGCAAAGGCTTATGGCATAACAGCCTTACCAGAGTCAATAGTGTTTGGTCCTGACGGTCGCATACTCTGCACAGGCCTTGAGGGGGAAGACCTCAAAGCGTATCTGCAGCAGATATTCGGGGAATGATAGTGATTATATGATTCAATAAAACAGTTTTTGAAACAGTAATGGTGGGTTCTAATAATTCCCACTGTCAGATTTTTGAGTATCGTTTGTCGACAGTCTTGGGTTAGTATTTGCACTACATTCCCACAGGGTTTATCGGATGCGCCCGAAAAAGGCAACTGCCTTATCTTTCTCGTAAACAATCCATAGTCTTGAAAGACGTAACTTGATAAACTTGGCAAGACCATTCTCTTTGTCATGGATAAAATCATCCATCGACTTGACACCACACTTGAAATCAAAAAGGGCCGATGTGTCATCAGCCCTCCTTATGTCTAATATAGGTTTCATAATACCCAATGTGCCTCGTACTGTTCCCTAATCTTTTTAGAACGTTCAACACTCGCCTTCTCTTGCGCATTGAGTTGCCCTTTGGCAACACGGGCAAGAGCACTGCGAATATTTTTCGCAATGTCTCCCCCAATAGGGGTGCGCCTTGTCTTGATTCCTAACATAACTGATTCAAAGATTCTGATGTTCGAGTGCAAAGTTAATACAAAAAATCGATATTTCAAAATAATAATGTAAAAAATCATATTTATAACAACATGTTGGGCATGTTGGGTGAGATGGTTGGACAAAGCATATCACTATTTAATGTGGAAATGGTGATAGCGTAATAACGCAGCGTCAACGGGTCGATGACACAAAAATTTGTCTGAATGGAAAAAAGTTAGTAACTTTGCATGATATTCGTCCTAAAAGAACATGACAATGAAAAAGATACAAACACTTTGCTTCTGTCTGTTGTTGGCGTGCGGTATATCTCGCGCTCAACACACCGTGACACCGCTTGATGCCGCCGACGTGCTGCCCGAAGCACAGTGGCGAGGCAAATGGATAGGCATAGACCACCTGACGGAGGGTGAGGATATAAGTTACAAGACACGTGTCAACGCACGCTACCTGCGCTCAGAATTCAGCGTGCAGGACAAGGAGATACGCAGTGCCAAGGCCTACATTGCAGCCGTGGGCTACTATGATTTGTATGTAAACGGACTGCAGCAGGATGCAGACCACGTACTGAAACCCGTGCAGACGGATTCGCGCAAGAGCATGGAGTACAACGTGGTGGATGTCACTGCTGCCTTGAAACATGGCAATAACGCTATAGGCGTGATACTGGGCAACGGTCGTGCGGTGCCCATGCGCTACTCGAAGCACTCCAAGTGTCCGTTTCTCGGCTATCCCAAGTGTCGCATTGACTTGATGATAACATACGCCGACGGCAAGACACAACGAGTATCAACGAGCGAAAAGACATGGAAAGCCACCTGCAATGGTGCCATCCGCTCAAATAATGAGTACGATGGCGAGGTGTATGATGCGCGCTGTGAGATGCAGGGATGGAACACAGTAGGTTTTGATGACAGCGCATGGCAGCAGGCGGAACTCGCCGAGTTGCCCATAGGCGCATTGTATCCACAGACAGCAGCCAACCAGTGCCCTACCCCATTGGCTACGATGCAGTCGCAGACAGGGAAGATTTCCGCGCCCTCACTATGGCAAGGCACACGGGGCGAGTATTACGCTGACCTCAAACAGAATATCGCCGGCTACATCGCTCTGCGCATACGAGGCAACGAGGGCGACACCATTCGCATAAAATACGCCGAGCGCCTTAACGAGGACTCTACGCTATACGTGGCAAATCTGCGCGATGCCGAGACAGAGGATATATACATCTGCAACGGCACAGAGGGCGAGGGACGCTGGTGGAAGCCAACGTTTGTGTACCACGGCGGTCGCTATGTACGCATAACGGGCATGAAGGAACTGACGACAGAAGACATCAAAGCCTACGTGGTCAGCGACGAGATGAATGACATTGGCACGTTCACGTCAAGCAACGATATGCTCAATCGCCTCTATCGCGCTGCGTGGTGGGGGATCAAGACCAACTACCACGGATTTCCGACCGACTGCCCTCAGCGCAATGAGCGACAGCCATGGCTCGGTGATCGCACGGTAGGTTCGCTGGGCGAGAGTTACCTATTTGACAACAACCGTATGTACACCCGCTGGATGCGCGACATCTGTGACGCACAGCGATATGACGGAGCGATGAGCGACGTGTCGCCTGCCTTCTGGAATTACTACAACGATGACGTGACGTGGCCTGCCTGCCTGCCCTTCACCTGCGATATGCTCTACCGGCAATACGGCAACATGGAGGCCATACGCAACAGTTATCCCTATATCAAGAAGTGGCTGGAGCATATCTGCCAGACATATACCAAGGACGGAATAATCAACCGCGACAAGTACGGCGACTGGTGTATGCCACCGGAAAAGCCCGAGTTGATACACTCTGAAGACCCCACACGACAGACGGACGGGACGCTGCTCTCCACGGCTTACGTGATAAAAACCATGCGGCTGATGAGCGAATACGCACAGTTGCTGGGGCTGGAGACTGACAAGGCAGACTATAGCAGGCGCGCCGACGAGATGACAGAGGCTTTCAACAGCAAATGGCTCACGGTGAAGCGTGGCACGTCGCCAGTGCCGGGACATCCGCTCTACCCCGACAGCATATACTACGGCAACAATACCGCAACAGCCAACGTTGTGGCACTGGCATTCGACCTCGTGCCTGCCGACTGCCGTCAGGCGGTAATCGACAATGTAGTGGAGAACATAATCGTAAAGAATGGCGGCCACGTATCGTGCGGAGTGATAGGCATTTCCCACCTGATGCGCACGCTGACGCGCAACGGCTACGGCGACGTGGCTTTCCTGCTTGCCACCAACAAGACCTTCCCTTCATGGGGATATATGCTTGAGCATGGTGCTACCACTATCTGGGAACTATGGAATGGCGACACTGCCAACCCTGCCATGAACTCCGGAAACCACGTGATGCTGCTTGGTGACCTGCTGACATGGATGTATCAGGACCTTGCAGGAATACGCAATGCAGAGGGCAGTGCGGGCTACAAGCAACTGCTGATGAAGCCCGATTTCACCATACAAGACCTCGACAGCATTGACTGTTCCTACCGCACTCCGCAGGGCACGGTATGCTCACGCTGGAAAAAGACGCTGGAGCAGTTGCACTGGGAGATAACGCTGCCCGAGGGCGTAGAGGCCGATGCGGTGCTGCCCGATGGCACTGTGCGCAGGATTACTGCCGGCACTACGGTGATAGATGCGCACATGCCTTTCGAGCATGGCATCTCGCCACGGCAGCAGTACACTGCCAAAGACTGGCAAATCATTGATGATGAGTTCGTATATGACCAGTCCATATACCCCGAAACCCACTCGTCGAGCATAGTGGAACTGCGTGACGGCACTCTGCTCGCTACATACTTCGGTGGCACCAAGGAGCGCAACCCCGATGTATGTATCTACACGCAGCGCAAGACCTCTAAATGGGAAGCCCCCGTACTGGCTGCCGACGGAGTGTTTGAACCTGACGATGAGAATATCAAATTGGCCGGACTGGCTGGCATTGACACCACTTGCGTAAAGGCGGAGTTTGGTCCTTGCAAGGATAAGGGTATTGACTGGCACACGGCTAAGGACGTGATAGGCATGACATGGGAGCAGGCTCTCGACTACAAGGACTCAATACCTCAGGTAGCTGCACGCAAGGCTTGCTGGAACCCTGTGCTCTTCGAGATGCCCGACGGCGAGGTATGGCTGTTTTTCAAGATTGGGAAGAACGTGGCAGACTGGACTGGCTGGCTGTGTAAGTCGCGCGACGGCGGCCGCACCTGGAGCCAGCGCGAACCGCTGCCCGAAGGGTTTCTCGGTCCGATTAAGAACAAGCCCATCATCGTTGGCGATAACCTTGTGTGTCCTTCGTCAACGGAGCAGAATGGTTGGAAAATTCATTTTGAGTTATACAACATGACGACGCACGAGTGGACGAAGACGGCTCCACGCGCTACGGACTCCTGCCTGTGCATACAGCCCACGCTGCTACGCCACCCTGACGGCCGTCTGCAGGCTCTGGCCCGCATACGTCCGACCACTGCCCAGCGCAAGGGACTGGACCAGACGCGCGGCCGCATAGCTACTACATGGAGCAACGACGGCGGTATGACGTGGAGCGACATGGAGTTTGTAGATGCACCCAACAACCAGTCGGGTATCGATGCCGTCACCCTCACTACTCCTGTGAGCATAAAAGCCTCTGACGGCCGCACTTACAAGAACCAGCGCCACGTGCTTATCTACAATGATTTCGGCACGCTGCCCGGCACTAACAAGGGACCGCGCACGCCTATCTCGCTCGCCTCGTCCAGCGATGGCATACAATGGCATCACTTCTGCACCCTGGAGCGTTCGCCCATAAGCCAGTACTCCTATCCTTCTATCATTCAAGGAGATGACGGTACGCTCCACTGCGTATATACCTGGCGCAGACAACGTATAGCATACAAGCACGTCAGGTTGAAATGAGGTCGTATCGTAAAAGCTATCTAATAACCTCGTAATCGCATACTGATTACAGTGTAATATGTACCTGATTACACTGCAATCAGTATGCGATTACATTGTAAAAGCTATCTGATTAGAATGATGTTTTTTTCACTTCTCTTCAACTCCACTATTTTATAATCTTTGGCAATGGCAGAGCCGGGGGATTGTCGTCGCTGAGGATAATCGGCGAGTGTTTCTGCTCTGTGCCAGAACCCTTCGCCAGGACATCGTCAGAGGATGGAGACTTCTGTTTGTCAAACTCCATAAACTGCTCCAACAGCGATGCGCTGCGTAGATTGTCAGACTTGCCGCCGTTGGCAACCTTCATCACACGAGCGTATATGGCATAGCGCGACAGAGCATTGAACGACAGCTCCGTACTCGTGATAACGCTGTTCATCAGACTCTCCCACGTCGGACGGTAGAAGTTTTTCTTTATAACATAATACGTTCTGCCAGTGTATTCCGTGCCTGTATATTTCTCGCCCACGGTCAGGTAGAGTGCTCCGCCCTGATACCATCTTAGTTTCTCGCCCGTGTAGTTGCCGCTCCTGGCCAATTCGTAACCGAAAGAGCCCGGCTCCATGTCGTGCTCGCCCAGCAGCAGGTTATATGTCTTATTAGACTGACTGAGTACGGCATACTTCTCGCTGAACTCGTTCTCTGTGCTTGTGTCATAGTGAATATTGAGATAGTAGCCGTTGCGCTGACACGAGGTAAAGACAGAGATATACTCTTCTTCAGGTTCGTCATACTTGGAATAGTACTCATCATGAAGTTTGCCTATGCCATGACCTATGGCTTCATGCTGGAGCACTTGTTCGAAATAGTCCTTCTGCATCTTCCTCCCGCCTGTGTATGAGCAAGATATCGGCACATACGACAATGCAAATCCCACTGGCACTGAATCACTAACAGTGAGGGGTTCCGTCATTAGCGTCACTCCGGCATACTGATTGCTATTGAGCAGAACGATGACTTGTGAGTTTCTAATCGACATTTCGTAGCTTTTAAGCACCTTGGAGGCATAATCCTGTATCTTTATTGAGTCGCCATATATTTCTACATCGCTTGTGGATTTCAGTCGGGTGCCAAACAGCGTGTTGCGTTTCTCAGTAGTTATACCGCTCTGTTCTGACACTGTGTTTACGCCAATCACATCGCAGTATTCACGCAGTGAGGCCATGGGTTCTGATGCAAACAGGGCATCAACGGTCTTTTTCAGGGCATTGGAGTAAGTGCCGTTGGTGATGTCATTCTCAGAAAATCCGTCGCCCATGATGATAATGGGGAAACCACTGCCTTTTGTGTGAGTTACGATTCTTGACACTGTACCCAAGCCATCATATACGATATCATCCTCCCCTACGGAGAAGTCATCATTCTCACTGCCACAGGCTGTAAGCATCATGGCAAGCAGGGCTGTGACAGTAAACATAGATAGACGCGCTAATGACATAGTGCGTGATAACAGTTGTGTGTAACTTATGTTTTTCATATTGCGTTTTAGATTTTTTGTTTTTGTATTATTCATTGTAATCATAAGCCGAATTATGAATTATGCATTATGCATTATGAATTATGAATTATGCATTATGAATTATATATTGTCTCTCACTGCCACGGCATAGGCATAGCCTTTCTCCTTGTTTATGCCGCTCTGCATGGTCACTCCGTGCATACGCTCGGAGGTAAGGCAAGACTTCATATCGTCAGTGATGCCCTCACCCGTCAGTTTCAGCAGTGCTTCCTTGCGCGTCCACAGTTCGGTAAACGTAGCGTCGGGACTTTCTGCCGACAGTATCTGCTGCATCTCGTCGTCACTCATGCAGTAGCGCGCCAGTCGCTCATTGTAGCGTCCTATGCGCTCCACGTCGATGCCACATTCCCTGTCACTCACCACGCAAGCCACGGCAGCCTTGCAGTGTGACAGGTTGAAATAGACTGGTGGCGTGTATGGTTTGCCATGCTCTGCAATCGAAAACTCTGGCTGCCATCCCAGCATCTGTTCAAGCAGCAGGTATGCCTCGGCACACTCACGCTGTCCTTGCTCCTGCTTGTAGGCCAAGGCTTTCTGCCTACGCCACTCGGGCAAGCGGGCAAGCAAAGTGCTCAATGGCTCAGGATTGCTGAAGTCGTCCTTTATCTTGTAGTTAATCATCTGTTCGCAAAGTTACGAATTTTTAAGGAATTAAACCGTATATTTTCACTAAAAAAACATTAAAAAGGCAAAAGAGCCGACAAAACCTGAAGTTTTGCCGGCTCTTTTGCCTGATAATTCATACACGGTGGGTTATATGCTTGGCCGCGCATCGTACGCATGGTGCGGATAGTCAGTAGTGAAATGCAATCCGCGACACTCCTTGCGTTCTATCGCCCAACGCGTGATGAGGTATGCCACGTTAATCATGTTGCGCAGTTCGCAGATGTCCTTCGTTGGCGTCACGCGTTTAAACAGAGCCTCGGTCTCTTCATACAAGGTATCGAGACGTACCCACGCACGCTTCAGACGGAGGTCGCTGCGCACGATGCCTACATAGTTTGACATCACCGTGCCTACCTCATGCACGCTCTGCGTTATCAACACCTTTTCCTCATTGGTCATGGTTCCCTCGTCGTTCCACTCGGGTATCATGGTGTTGAAGTCATATTCATCAATATGCTCCAGCGAATGGCGTGATGCCGTCTCTGCATATACCACGGCCTCAATGAGTGAGTTGGAAGCCAGACGGTTGCCGCCATGCAGTCCGGTGCATGAACATTCGCCCACGGCATACAGTCGCTTGATGCTCGACTGACCGTTGAGGTCAACCTTGATGCCGCCACACATGTAGTGGGCAGCAGGGCGCACGGGGATGTATTCCTTCGTGATATCTATGCCTATGCTCAGGCATTTCTGATAGATATTGGGGAAGTGATGCTTCGTCTCCTCTGGGTCTTTGTGGGTCACGTCAAGACATACATGGTCTATGCCGTGTATTTTCATTTCCTTGTCAATGGCACGCGCTACGATGTCACGTGGCGCAAGCGACAAGCGCTCGTCGTATTTCTCCATGAATGTTTCGCCGGTAGGCAGTCGCAGTATGCCGCCATAGCCACGCATAGCCTCGGTGATGAGGTAGGCAGGATGGGTCTCGCCAGGGTGATATAGCGATGTGGGGTGGAACTGCACAAACTCCATGTCAGCCACGGTTGCCTTTGCACGGTAAGCCATTGCCTCGCCATCGCCTGTAGCTATGACGGGGTTGGTTGTCGTAAGATATACAGCACCGCAACCTCCTGTACACATTACGGTGACTTTTGACAGATAGGTATCGACTTTCTGTGTCTCTGGATTTAACACGTACGCACCGTAACACTCTATGTCGTTTGACTGGCGCGTAACCTCTATGCCCAGATGGTGCTGTGTGATTATCTCAACAGCAAAGTGGTTTTCTTTTATCTCTATATCGGGATTACTGCGCACTGCCGCCATCAGTCCACGCTGTATCTCTGCGCCGGTGTCATCAGCATGATGAAGTATGCGGAATTCTGAGTGTCCGCCTTCACGATGCAGGTCGTACAAACCGTCTTCGTTCTTGTCAAAGTTCACGCCCCACTGCACCAACTCCTTTATCTGAGATGGTCCCATGCGTACTACCTGATCCACGGCGGCAGGGTCAGAGATGTAGTCGCCGGCAATCATCGTATCATTGATATGTTTCTCAAAATCATCAACGATAACATTCGTGACAGAAGCCACGCCGCCCTGGGCACGTGTGGTATTAGCCTCATCAAGGGTGGTTTTACATATAAGGCATATCTTGCCCTTCTTTGCTCTTGCTACTTTCAGAGCGTAACTCATACCGGCTACTCCTGCGCCGATAATAAGGAAGTCATATTTATGTACCATAAGCAATGTTATGTTTAGTAGGTGTGCATAATTATTTTTATAATATTGCGAGCATACCTCGCTTTTACCTTGTCAATGAGAATTTTATGCCCAGTCCGAAGTCTTGCGTAACGGTTGGGTATGAACCTGAAGACAACAACGGCGTATTAGTCTGACGGTCATAATAGAAACTCATTGACATCAGTTTCGAAATGCTGTATTCTGCTGAGAAAGCAAGTTTGAAAGCATTGTTGCCTGACGTTGCCGATGAACTTGCCGTTGCAATGTCTCGCGTGATGGCTGCTTGCTGGCGGTAACTCATGTCAAGGCGCAGGTTTAGGTCGTGGGCAAAACCTTTAACTCTCGTGTTTCCCCTCGATGTTGAAGACTGACTATCATCATCAGCATTACCCTTCTTCTTATTCTTCAACACGAGTGGCGACTTGCCGCGGAATGGATTAAAGTCACTTATCTTATAGCCCATACCCACTACCCAGTCTTTAGATAGTGCCTCGTTAATCTGTACGCTGGTCATCGACAGCGTCAACACGCGAGTCGTCTTATATTCCACCTTAAACGACATGTTATTCGGTAACGTGAAGTCTATACCAAGCAATGGAGAGAAGGCCTCGTTGATACTAACGGTTGACACGTTAAACATGGAGTTCGGCACGACACGGCCATCGTCAGTAGCATCTGTAATATATCCGATGCGATCTCCCATATACGACATATAGGTGGAGTAAGAACTGTATGAACCCACTGCATATACGCTCTTGTATGAATGGTTGATATTAAAGCTCTTGAAGTGATCCTTAAACCATTGTATCTGCGTAAGTCCGCTGAAGCGAAGCGTCCAGTTTGGCAACATACTCGTTATGGCAGGGAAAATGCTTAGCCCTTTGTAACCTGTATAGGCATTGAGGAATGCCGGTATCATTACGTCGGCACTGTATTTATTTACCTCTCCGTAGTCTGGATTAAAGCGTTGACCTGCGTATGCTGTACCACTTGGATAGCGAGTGCCTACATACTGTCTCTGCACACGTGCCTGATAAGCATCGAGTAGCGAACAGAATTCGCTGAATGAAGCAGAACGATAACCATTGTTGGCATCGCCAATGCCCTCAAAGGCTGACTTGATACTTACTGTCGTCATGGTGAATGTGCCGCTCTGCGTAGTCGGACTGCCGACATACATGTATTGTATCGACTTATTCTTGGTAAGAGTATGAGCCATGTTGAGATCAACCTTCAGATTATTGAATGGTTCAAGCGTCATCTTAATCTGCAAATCCTGCGTACTGTTGGTTGTTGCAGGAGTAGATACTGAATCAATCTGTAATAGCCATCCATTTTCCTTCGCACGGTCTATGTAACTATCACCGATGAAACCAAAGGCAAAGTCCAGTCCCGGGGTCAGCACGTTGTCTTTCCTCTGTCCAAAGACATCACCGACAGTCGGCAGGAAACCAGGAAGTGCCATAGAGTATTGATTGCGATAACTGATGGAGATATTGCGAACAGACATTGCTACACGAGCTACTCTTTGCGCTATCTTGTACCACGTGAGATTCTCAAGCGGTTCAAGGGCTACGACTGACAGTTTCATCTTGACGGCAGTATCCGCACGATTAATAAGTTTTATTTTGTTGTCGTCAACGCGCTTGTATTTAACTGGTATGGGTTTTCCTTTTGCGTCCTTGGCCGTAACAAGCAGACGGTTTGACTTCTTTCCGTGCGTTATTACGATAGAAGTATCGGCTGCCAAAGTCAGCTCTCTTGTATAAGTGTTACGCTTAATCTTCTGCGCCTTAGCCTTTTCTTCGGCTGCAGTCTGCGCAGCCTTGGCTTTCTCCTTTTCTTCTGGAGAGAGGCTTTCGTCCTGTTCCTCCTGTTTCTTCTTTTCTTTCTCGGCCTTTTCTTGCTCTTGCTGTTTTTTCTTCTTCGCAGCCTCAGCAGTTGATGTCTTTTTCTTTGGCTTGCCTACACTCTCGTTTACTTTCTTGAGGAAAGGCACGTTATTATACAACTTCACCATATCAAGGGTGGAATTGATAGTGATGTTGCGCGTATTGCTGATAGTGTTACCATATTTCACTATGCCATCTTCTTCTGAGCCACGTGCCCAGTGATATGTTGCTGCGTATGTACCATCTGCCTTAAGCCAATCGAATATCGGTATAAGATTGAGCGGAAGCTGATAAGAGGCATTGAACGACTGGTTGTAGTCAAGAGGAGTACCCATGTGCTTAATACTTGTCCACACCGAATCCTTCCACGCTGCGTAGCCATCAGGATTGAGGTCTTTATTGACCTGTGTATAAGGCTCCTCCACTTCTGCACGCGTAGCACTCTGGAAGCTCATGCGCAAGTTGCGCGTCAAGTCCCATCGTATGGAGAAAGAACGGTTCCATAGGAATTGTGAACTGAATGTAACAGGCAAACTGGCTTCATTACTGAGGTCATCCAAATCACGCAACTGCTGTTCGTAGTAAGTGCGTGTCATATCGGTATTTGCTGATATATTCTGCGGCAACCAGTTAAGCGTAAACTTCTTTAAAATATCAAGATACTTCGATTTAGACTTTAGTTTCTTAAATGGTTCAAATGACTTATATACAGGAGTCCAAGAGTAATTTATGGAGCCACGCCATGTATCATCATTCTCATACACGGTAGTCTCACCATCAGAATGACGGTGTGAGTGACTATATGAGAATGAGAAGTTAGCAGGATCGTATGGCATAGGATGACGCTTTGTTGCAATACCGATACGCATTCCTGACAATGAAAAATTTTTGCTGACAGTATTTGTTACGGCGATACTCTCAATGGAATCCTTTTCATGCTGTGAGCCGGCTGACTCAAGCGCATCTTCCAGCAACATATCAGTATCTAAAGGATTATACTTTGGCGATGTACGCTCACGTGTAACACTATAATACAAAGGAATGTTTACCTTGGCTTTCTCGGGGAAGAAACGTCCCAAATCCATTTGCGTCGTTACAGAATACGTACCATATTTTTCCATCGTACGCTCTAAGACTTTCTGCTCTATACCACCAAAGCCATCACTTATGTACTTGCCTGTAGCTTGAACAGAGGCGAAATCTGATAATTGCAGATCAAGGTTAGCAGATGCAGCCCAGCCTCCATTGCTTTCTGGTTCGAGCAATCGTAGCTCGTTGACCCACACCTCGCCATCTTTTACATCAGCAGACAAGTTACGTACACCTATCATCATCGTACGCACCTCTCCTAATGAAGGATTACCAACGATAGACATCTTATTGTTTTGATTATCGCTATCGTAGGATGAATATATGGCATTGATAGAAGCCTTACCCTGCGACTTAAGCAGATTACGCTGTTTTTTGAGTGCAGTAAGTTTCTTCAGGTCGATATTAAGCATATTTTCAGCTGGCCATACAACGGCACAGTCAGCATTAGAGTATGTGCTGTATATTCCTGCAGGAGTGAGCTTTAATGGTATCTCATACTCATAGTAGTTATTGTTGTAGTCAGAACCGAGGCGAAAGAACAATGCCAGTTGTGAGTTCTGCAGGTTAGTAGTATTCTGTTCAAGCGCATTAGCATGTACAAACATCTGCAGACGCTTGTAATAACGCAGGTCATAGTTGGTATTCTTATATACAGCTACGGCATCTCCTTTTGACATGTTGGTAACATCCATACGCAGTGCTTGCTCATTGTTTTCTGTAAGCTGTGGCTGCGAAGGATCTACGACACGACTGATACCAGGTGGCAAAACATAGTTTACAGGGGTCTTATCGTTGTTTTCCTCTATACTTATTGCCGATGCCATAAACTGTGCTGTAGGGTTGGGTGAAGCCCCCTTTAGCTGCTGTTCATATATGCGCCAGTCACCGCGCACGAGGTCAAGACTTGCGAAACGCAATATTGTAGGTTCTTCGAAGCCTTTCATATACATACGCATGAAGCGTATTGAAGAGAAATCAGAAATAGAACCTATCTTCTTGCCAGAATTGATTGGAATACGGAATTGATACCACGTCACGGTTTCTTTCTTTCCATTACGCAACGTTGTGCTTGCTTCACGCTTATCCACAATATACTCATTTGCTCCAACATCCATGTGGTTGGGATCTATATATATGGTATAATCGTAATAGTTTTCGTATTCGTTGAGCGTATAGTCCTGATTGATATCCTCCACATCAGGCGTTGTCTTATATGAAGTATCGTAAGCCTCAGTACGCGTATCAGAGTCAGGAGAGTTTCCTTGAGGATTGTTGATGTATTTGTAGCGGTCAAGGATTGAGGCCTGTGCGGCATCCCAATCAGAGCCGCGGAAATAGTGATAGTTATCGCCAGCAGGGTCGTTGAGTATTGCTGCGCGTACACTATCATTGACCACAGTGTTTCTTACGCTATTAAGAAATCCCTGATAAGACTCCCACTGTTGTTCTTCTTCATCAGTAAGTCCGTTGTAACCAACATCTTGTTTGCTTCGCGAGCCACTCGTTGTGGCGAAAGCATAGTTTATTGTATTCTGTACAGGAATGAAGCCCCATTGTGTTGAGTCAAGACGCGTAGCTTCACCATCAGCTACAGGCATACCACTTTCGTAGAACTTCTTACCATCATAGAGAATATCCTCTGACACTTCACCCAGATTTATATGAAGTTCGCCTGCATGCTTGTCAGCAGTTCCATCAGCACGAGTATAAACATAGGGGTCCATAAGCCAGAACTCCACATACTCTATGTTTGACTCCTCAAAGTCGCTTGTATCAAGTTTGCGCATCATTCCACCCCACGACTGTGCAGGATTAGGCAACAAGCCTTGTTGTGTAAGCGAAGGATTGAAGTTGTATGGTCCACGCTCCGATGGATAGTAAGCCAGATTAAGCACACGTATGGTGTTTGTCACGCCATTATATGTATTCTGGTCGCGATTAGGGTATAGCTCATTAACATAGACCTCTCTCACGTAGTGATTTGACAATTGGTCAAGGTCGTTCTTAATATGACTTGGCGTAAGCGTAGATGAACGCGTGGTGAAGAGTTTATCTATCGTGTACCAAGCGAGCCTTGCACGGTTATAACCAGACTCAAGTGTAGATTTGCTGTATGTGTTACGTCCTTCCGTAGGTACACTTGCCAGGGTCCATGCCGTTGGCGTACTGATATCTATACCGTTGGTGGCACTCTCGAAGTCATCAATATAAGATGCATTATCCTGCGTTCCACTCGCCATACTGCTGAAAAGTTTTGCAAATTCCACATTCATCTTCAGGCTCGAAGGTTGCGAGACATGCAGGAATGGTATGTAATTCAGCATAGTCGTAAGCCATTGGCTCTCGGTTTTCCAGTTCAGATTAAGACCTATGAGTGTATTGTTTACAGGTTCGCTACCCATTGTCACCTTTGATGTCAGGCTCTGCTCAGATAAGTGTTGGAACGTACCGCTCAACATGAAGTCTTTTGAAAAATCATATTCCCAGTTAAGACCAAACATAGTTTTGCGTTGCATACCGTAGTCAGAGTTGCTTTCCAATGACACATTGACAGCAGTTCCTGCATCTATTATGCTTTGGTTGAGGATTGTAACCTCACCTGCTGAATAGTCCACTGAGTAGTCGCTGCCTTCTGTCAGTTCTACACCAGCCGCTGTAACCTTAACACTTCCTTGTGGTACATTATATGCACCGAGACTTATAACATTGGCTGCAGAGCCCTTATACTGACCTACAAGAATATATTTGTTTTTCTCTGCTATCTGTTTCGCAACCGTCCGTGTAGTATCATAGAGTTCCTGATAGCGATATTTTGCAGCAACATCGTCACTAACCCCGCGCGAGCGTAGCGCATTATACATACCTGTGCCGAACGGCTCAGCCGAGGGGAAGAATACGCGTCCGTTACTTATTGTATAACCGTCCACATAGTCAAAGAAACCATTTGAGTGTGTCTTATTGTTATTATCCAGACGGTCTGCGCCCATGAGTTTTATGAGAGGCTCACGCTTTACCTGCGTCTCGGGCAGGTAGGTGACATAGACACCAGCCGAGTCGCTCTGGAATTTTACGTCAAGTTTGAATTTCTCCTGTTGCAGTGTGGATGCCAGATAATACACATTGCGCATCATCAGTTTCCAGTTCTGCTGTGAAGGAGTATTAGATGTATTCTTCAACGATTTCACTACGAGTGCCTGCGTCACATCGGTATTGTCCGACGAGAACTCTCCTACCTGATATGTCACGCCACCGTATGTATATTCGTAGGCAATGGCGAGCACTTGATCGCTCTGCAACGTTGTCTTCAGCGAGATGTAGCCCATTGTCTTATTGACAGTATAATCTGACGATGACAAAAGCCTGGCTTTCTCTATTTTCTCGTATGTAGTGCCGCCAGCCATTGTCTGACCTCCTACCACAGAACCGTCAAGCACGCTACTAATCATGTTTACGTCGCGCACCCCTTGCGATGTTTTGCTGTTTATGTCAGAGTATGTGGAATTTGCGTTGTTTGATGGCACAGCACCTGATGCCTCGCCGAGGTTAGGCAGGGCAATAATATTTCGCGTATTACTAGTAGAACCGCTTTTATTCGTCACCCACACCTCTACTCTTCCGATGCTTATGCCTGTGGCAGGTGTAGGAAGTGATGCCATCCAACTGTCATAATGGTTACGGAAGTACATAGCCATGAAGAAATGGCGGTTCTCTTCGTAGTTTGCCACGTTGATTTCAAATGGTGTCAACTGTACGCCACCGCGGCTCGACACACTTGACGATGTGGATTTCTTCTGTGACACCACCGTTTGCAGTTTCAGTTTGCCAAACTGCATATCTGTTCTTATGCCGAACAGAGACGAAGCCCCCTGCACCAGCGATGAATTACCAGGGAAACTGACATTACCTGCCTCAACGAGTTTTATTATCTCATCTTCCTTACCATCATACCTCAGTTTCATATTCTGTGCATCGTAGTCAAACGTAGCATCAGTGTTGTAGTTGAGGTTCATGTTCATCTTGTCACCCACCTTACCTGTGACATTCACATTTATCTTCTCATCGAAGTCAATGGTCGTAGTGTTACGGTTACGTATAGGCAGCGATGGATTGTCTATACTCTTCATCGTAGCCCCAAGTTTCAACTCTGCCGACCCCTGCGTCTTGACGCGTATGCCACCAGGACCGAATATCTTCTCCGCCGGTCCGAGGTCGAAGTGCATATCGGTAAAGTCAAATTTCTCCTTGCCTTTCTGTTCGAATATCTCTGCATTCTTTTTGCGAAAGAAATCAGTAAACAGTCCCTTTTCTGTCCACTTCATATACTCTGGCTGATCCATCATCACAGGTGAACCGAGCCATGTACGTCCGAACTTCGTGCCGAGTATATAGCGATTGATTGTATCGTTATATTCCGTTGTCTGCTGCAGGTTCTCTGGCAGTTGCATATCAGCAGAGCCCCGTTTGAGGTCATCATACACTATAGGCGACGTGCGTTGTATCTTCCATCGTGGATGCAACAAACTGTCAGGAATGGTATCTTCCTGCAAGCGCAACCGTGCCTGCTGTTCGCGGTAGCGCTCAAGCGTACTTTTTTTACGATCTTCTTCTTCTTTCTTCCTGCGTTCCTCTGCCATCTTTCTCCTCTGCTCTGCAGCAGAGAGTTTGGGATCAGGCTTTTTCTCATCTTTCTTCTCATCTTTTAATGCTTCATCAAACTCGCTCCATTCTCCGTCCTCAGGACCAATGATAGAGTGTATCATCGCAGAACCTACGATGACATACAGTGTCAATGAGAGTATTATGAGAAGATGTTTCCTCACGCCGTCCGTGTTTTCCTTTCTTACTTTATCAGTTTTAGTGCCTGTTTAATCACCTGCTCCACTGGCATCGATGGTTGTGCCTGCAATATCTCGGTTACCACCTTCGCACTCGGTGCAGGTGAGAATCCGAGCATAGTGAGCGCGCCTACAGCCTCATCGCGCACTTCCTGATTTACATTAGCAGCAGAAGCTCCTGCGAGTGACGATGTTATATCCTGTATCATACCGTTGGAAGCCATCTTATCACGCAGATCTACGATGATGCGCTGTGCAGTCTTCAGTCCTATTCCCTTCACTCCCTTCAGAGCTTTTTCGTTGCCCGTAGAGATGATATTTACCAACTCTGCCGGACTTGTTGCACTGAGTATCATGCGTGCAGTATTGCTACCAACGCCGCTCACTGTCACGAGCATACGATATATCTCACGCTCCTGCTTCGTTGCGAAGCCATACAGCGTGAATGAATCGTCACGACCACCCGTCATGAGTACTTCGTGAACATAGAGTTTCACTTCCTTCTTATCCTGAATAGCCGTATAGGTATTCAGCGAAATATTAAGCAGGTAGCCTACACCGCTTGTTGTTTCTATCACTGCCTGTGCAGGGGTCACCTCTGCCAGCACACCTTTTATATATTCTATCATATCACTAATAAAACGCAGCAGATCTGTTATTATTGCATCTGAGAGTGTTAAAATTACTTTTTCCTCATCATCACCTTGCGTCCCTGGTTGATATATATTCCGCTACGACCTAATTTACTTACTCTACGCCCCATTATGTCATAGAACACCATGCTTTCTTTCTTACTCTCAGCCTTTACCGTCTGAACAGGAGTAGGGTCTTCACCCGTACGATAGCCCCACACCGTCACGCCTGACTTTGCCAGGGCTGTGAATGCTACCGTCTGTTTCGTCTGACTGGGTTCCATTGTCTGTTCTATAACCACACCCTTATATTGTACTCCGCCAATCGACATGGTTACATAAGACTTTCCATCAGTCAGACTCCATGTGCCATTGGCATCTCCGCTGATTGTCCCATCATTATGCAGCACGACATCTATCGGCGTTGCCAGTTCTTTCTTACGATGGTCAAGCCCATATCTATGCGTGAGCAGTTTGTATGTTCCCGTCACTTGTTCGTGGTTCACAATCTGTCGAGTGGTAATGTCTCCATCCGTAACCTGCTCTCCAGTATATTCAAACGGTGCTGCAACGAGCCATCCGTCCTCGTTTTGGAACAACTGATGCACGCGTACCTGATGCCATTCGCCACTGTTCTGGAAACGACTGTGATACACGAGATACGTACGACCGTCAGGTGCTGAAATAACAGAATTGTGTCCTTGCGAGCGTTCGCCATCAGCTGAGAGCATATCACCCCAATAACCATACGCACCGAAAATATTTATGCCACGCATACTGCTGTTTGGTCCGAAGTTCAATTCATAGGCAGTAAGCACAGCCTTTCTCCCCATGGCATCGGTATAAGGTCCATCGGGTGTCATTGAGCGAAAGACGCGCATCTGATAACCGCCATTATTATAATCGTTGGTATCACCTCCCGCTGCCAATCCACCATTCGAGATAAACAGATAATAATATCCTCCTATATATTCTATATATGAGCCTTCACCCGATGAATAGAAGCCACCCGCAATCTTCTTTCCGAAATATGGATCGCTCGTCACTCCGTCTGTACTGCCACCCACGGAAAGGTATGTGGTATCATAGTCACGCAAACCGTTTTCTTCATTCAGTTTAAGTATCCATATACCACCACTCCACGAACCGTAAGTCATCCACAGTCCTCCCTCTTTATCGTAAAACACGCAGGGGTCTATGCAGTGTGGCCAACGACTGCCCCAATAAGAGGTATAGCGCGATGGTATAGTCGTCATACTACCAATAGCCAATTCCATATCCGTATTCTTGTAGCTCAGTGATGCCGGCGCACCACTAATGTTGAAACCACTTATAATTACCGGTCCTTGATAGACGTAAGGCCCCGTGATATTGTCTGCCGTCAGCAATACGATACTTGAGTTCCATTTCGGTCCGTTAATACTCATATACATGCACCATTTTTTCATCTTCTCATTGTAGATAACATCAGGTGCCCACATATTTCCGCTGATATCATAATTGCCGTAAGCCGCTGACCAGTCATGGGCATTGAAATCAGGAAATGTCACCTGCTCCCCCTGCTTCGTCACGGTTTTCGTGGCACAACTTGTGAAGGCATTGGCATTGCTGACATTGGCAGTAACGCCACCTGTGCCATTCATCTGCCCCCATGACCACCGTGTTGACGACCAACTCATCATATCCTTTGTTCTTGCGCAGGCAAGATGGCTTCCAAAAATATAATAGTATTTGCTTGATGGCTCCCATACTACGCTGGGGTCATGTACTGACACCCTGTTCAGTTTGTATGCACTTACCGTTGTTATTGCCGTCATCATGGCAATAATTAAAATCAAGAATACTTTCTTCATTTATTTATATACTTTTACCTTATAACATAAAAAAACATATCCTATCAAATAGAGCACTTGTAAAATTTGAGGTGGGAACCCACCTTGAATAATGCCCTGCGTCTTTGCACATTCGAGAAATCTGGTACAAAATTACATCTTTTTTCTCGTATTTCCAAATTAAACTATGCAGTAAAGTTGTAGTATGAAGTTACAATACTATCTAAAAGCACTGTACTTTCTATCTGCAGGTTATGAAAAAGCATGATGCCGAGGCTCTTGTGCAAGCACCTCGGCAATCAATGTATAACTTTCTGTTTATTTAGTATGCAGCACGGTATTTATCTCCGTCTTTGTCCTCAAGCATTGAGAGGTAACTCTGATAGCGCGACTGTGCTATGTAGTGGTTTTCTACTGCTTGAAGCACTGCACAACCAGGTTCGTGCGTATGGGTGCAGTCAGAGAAACGACAGTCTTTTGAGAATTGGAATATCTCTTTGAAGTATGAGGTAAGCTCGGCTCGCTCAATGTCAAACGTACCGAAGCCACGAATTCCTGGCGTATCGATAATCCAGCCGTCATCGTCATTGCCATCAGATTTGGGCAGTCGTATCATCTCACTAAACGTGGTTGTATGCATTCCCTGATTGTGTGAGTCGCTAATCTCAGCGGTACGCAGTTCTGCATCTGGCACGAGCGCATTGATTATAGTGCTTTTGCCTACACCGCTATTGCCGCTCAACAAGGTAATTTTATTTTTCAGAAGATTATGCAGTTCATCTATGCCTTCGCCCGTAGCGGCTGAGATAGCAATGCTGTCGTAGCCCACGGTATCATATAGTGTCTGCATCATCTGTTGATAATGCAATTCTTCGTCGCTGAGCAGGTCTTTTTTGTTAAACACAAGCACTACCGGTACGCGATAAGCCTCAGCCGATGCCAAAAAACGGTCAATGAACGTAGTACTCGTCTCTGGATAGTTCACTGTCACAATGAGCATGGCCAGATCTACATTGGCAGCGATGATACTACTCTGCTTTGATAGGTTCGACGACTTGCGTATGATATAGTTACGTCTGTCCTCTATCTCGGTAATCCAGGCATTGGGTTCGCTCTCTGCCTTGCTGATAACCACTCTGTCGCCCACGGCCACAGGATTAGTACTACGTATGCCCTTGAGGCGGAAGTTACCTTTCACCTTACAATCAACCGCAGTACCGTCATCAGTCAGCACCGTGTACCAAAATCCAGTGTTCTTTATTACTAACCCTGTCATACTAATTCATAATTCATAATTCATAATTTCCTGCTTGAACAGTAATTACGAATTATGAATTATGCATTATGCATTACGAATTACGAATTATGAATTACTATACCGTCATGATTTCCTTATTCTTTTCCTCTATTAGCGCATCAAGCTTGGCTATGTACTTGTCGTGCACTTTCTGCAGGTCATTCTCCGCATCCTTTTCAATGTCCTCTGACAGTCCGTCCTTGATAGCCTTCTTCAGTTTATCCTTCAAGTCGGCGCGTACGTTGCGCACCTCTACCTTTGCCTTCTCTGCTATCTTGCCACACTGCTTCATCAGTTCGCGACGGCGTTCCTCCGTAGGCTGTGGTATAGCAAGGCGGATGACCTCACCGTTATTGTCGGGTGTGATGCCAACCTCTGAGTCCATGATAGCCTTCTCAATAGCGCGAATAGCCTTCTTGTCCCATGGCTTGATAGCTATGGTACGGGCATCAGGCGTTGAAACGTTTGCCACCTGATTCAAAGGCACCATCATGCCGTATGATTCCACCTTTATTCCGTCGAGTATTGCCACGTTGGCGCGGCCAGCGCGTATGCGCGAGAGCTGTTCCTCAAGAAACATGGCTGCCATTTCCATGCGTTCCTCGGCCTCATTGATAGTTTGTTTTACGTCTAACATATTATCTGTATTTTCTTTTTTATTATTATTTCTTACTCCCACCCTTGCGGTCTAGAAAGTATGCCTGTTATATCAATGCAAAGTTAATGATTTATTTCCAAACGGCAAAATTTTTATATCCGAATTTGTTGCAAACTACGTATTTTCTTCGTACCTTTGCACTCTTATGAGATATTTTCGTTATACATTCCTGTTCCTGTTGCCACTGCTTATGGCTTGTCGTGGTGCCAATTCCCCTGTCCATGACGATGGAGGCGAGACACTGACGTTGCGCCATGCCGATTTGCTCAGCATTACCGAGCACGATGGCTATACGACGGTCAGCATTACCAATCCTTGGGATTCCACGCGCACGCTTCATCGCTATGTGCTCGTGCCACGAAATGCGGAATTGCCTGAGCATCTGCCAGAGGGCGACGTGGTGCGCACTCCGCTTGAGAACATGGCGGTATATACCTCCGTACATTGCGGACTTATCGATGAGCTTGGTGCATATTCCAGCATCCGTGGTGTGTGTGACCTGCAGTATATCAACCTGCCCAAGGTGCACGATGATGTGCGCTCGGGGCGCATACGCGATTTAGGAGAGACGATGTCGCCTAACATTGAAGGGGTGATTGACATGCAACCCGATGCCATACTGCTCTCGCCCTTTGAGAATAGCGGAAGCTATGGCAAGGTAGGCAAACTGGGCATACCGCTCATAGAGTGTGCCGACTATATGGAGACGTCGCCACTCGGTCGTGCAGAGTGGATGCGTTTCTACGGCAGACTGATAGGCCGCACGGCTGAAGCCGACAGTCTTTTTTCGTGCATCGAACAGCGTTATGACTCCATACGCACGCGAGCCTCGCAGACAAGCAGACGACCTACGGTGGTGACGGAGATGAAGATTGGCAGCACGTGGTACGTAGCTGGGGGCGAAAGCACCGTGGGGCATTTCATCAGCGATGCCGCAGGAGATTATATATATAAGGATGTTAAGGAGCGCGGTGCTCTGCCTTACAGTCCAGAGACGGTGTATGAGAAGGCGCGCGAAGCCGACTTGTGGCTGATAAAGTATAACCAAGCCACTGATGTGACTCTGCGCGACATTGCTTCCCTGTGGGCAATGAATACACGTATGCGCGCCTGGCAGACTGGCAACGTATGGGTGTGCAATCTCTCTCTGACGCATTTCTACGAGGAGACCCCGTTCCATCCCGATGTGCTGCTCAGCGAATATGTGTCGATTCTGCATCCGGAATTGTGTGCTCCGCCGACAACTCCGAGTACTATATGTAAGTATTATAAAAAGGCTGGTCAGTGAATCGCGGTAGGTACATAATCATGTTGCTTGCCGCCATGGTCACTTTAGCGGCACTGCTCAATCTGTTTTTCGGTTCCGTCAGCATACCGTCAGCACAGGTATGGCATGTACTAACGGGCGGAGAGGCTGAGAAAAGCAGCTGGACGTATATCATCCTTGAGAGCCGACTGCCGCAGATGCTGACGGCTATGGTATGCGGTGCTTCGCTTGCCACGGCCGGACTGCTCCTGCAAACCGCCTTTCGCAATCCGCTGGCGGGTCCCTCTATTCTCGGTATTACCAACGGAGCCGGTTTCGGCGTGGGAGTGGTGATGCTCGTGACGGGTGGCGTCATCAGCATAGGAGGCAGCACCGTAGCGGGCTATCTGGCAGTGGTAACAGGTGCCTTCATCGGTGCTATGGCAGTAATCGTGCTGCTATTGGCCTTTGCCAGTGTGGTGAGGAACAATATGATGCTGCTCATCGTAGGCATAATGGTGGGCTATCTCGTGTCGAGTCTGGTAATGCTGCTCAATTTCTTCGCTACGAGCGACAACATCCACAGCTACGTGATGTGGGGCATGGGCAGTTTCAGCGATGTCAGTCCGCAGACGCTTCCTTTCTTCATCATAGCCAGCAGTGTGGGACTGTTGCTTGCTCTCTTGCTCGTAAAACCACTCAACGCGCTGCTTCTCGGCGATGCCTACGCTGAGAACCTCGGCATAAGCATACGCAGGGTGCGCCTGCTTCTTCTGGTATCTACAGGCATTCTCTCGGCCGTAAGCACGGCTTTCTGCGGGCCTGTGGCTTTCCTCGGACTGGCTGTGCCACACATGGCACGCCTTGCCACTGGTACTTCTAACCACCAGACTCTTATGCCTGCCACGATTCTTTGCGGTGCGCTGACGGCCTTGGCGTGCAATCTCATCTGTGTGATACCGCAGGGCTCGGTCATACCACTCAATGCTGTCACGCCTTTGTTTGGCGCTCCTGTCATTATATATATAATGTGCAGGAACAGGCATTAGTCTTCCCCTAAGCGACAATAATGCAGGTAGGTTCTAATAATATCAAAGAAAACAAAAAGATAATATATGCACAGCGAATTAAAACCATACTACAAGGCTGGTGTGATTGAAGCCGGCTGCGACGAGGCCGGTCGTGGCTGTCTTGCCGGCAGCGTGTATGCCGCTGCGGTAATTCTGCCGGCTGATTACCATAACGAGATGCTCAACGACTCGAAGCAACTGACCGAAAAGCGCCGCTATGCACTGCGCGCACAGATAGAGCATGATGCCGTGGCATGGGCGGTGGGCATCTGCACTCCAGAGGAGATTGACAAGATAAACATTCTCCATGCGTCATATCTCGCCATGCACCGTGCACTCGACAAACTGACCGTAAGACCTGAGGAACTGATTATCGACGGCAATAAGTTTGACCCTTATTTTCCTAATGCTGACCACAACGTGCTGCCAGTGATAAAGGAAAAGAAGGTTGTGCAACTTGGTTTGTTTGGCGATGAGGTGGCTACGAAGGATAAGAAAACGAAGAAATCACGCAGTATGGCGTTGGAGAAAGGCTGTCTGCCCTACACTACCATAGTAAAAGGCGATGGCAAATACCTCAGCATAGCGGCAGCCTCGATATTGGCTAAGACCTATCGCGATGACTATATGAACGAACTTGCGGAGCAATATCCGCAGTATGACTGGTTGTCGAACAAGGGATACCCTACGAAGAAGCACCGTATGGCTATAGCAGAATACGGACCTACGCCTTACCATCGCATGACATTTGCATTACTACCAGAATAAATCAGAACGATGAATAAGAATAAATACACATATGTTGTCCTCGTCGCATTGTTGCTAATCTTCACCGGATGCCGTGACGACAGGTTACTTGTAATCTCAGAAAAAGAGGATTTAGGCCGTTCCACACAGGGTCAGGGCTATAAAGGCATGTATGTTTTGTGTGAGGGGGCCATGGGGAGCAATAACTGTTCGCTTGACTATCTCGATATGTCTGACGAACAGTCAACAGCTCATTATCTGCGCAATATATACTCTGAGCGTAATCCAAGCGTCGTCATGGAACTGGGCGACGTGGGCAATGACATAAAGATTTACGGCAACAGGATGTGGATGGTCATTAACTGTTCCAACAAGGTGGAAGTGGTTGATGCCGCATCGTGTAAGCGTATAGGTCAAGTCAACATCGGCAACTGCCGCTATGTGGCTTTCAGCGAAGGCTATGCCTACGTATCGTCCTACGTGGGACCGGTGAGTCTTACCGATGGCTCGCAGGTAGGCAGGGTATATAAGGTTGACACTCTGACGCTACAGAAGATGGATAGTGTAGAGGTTGGCTATCAGCCCGACGAACTTGAAGTGGTGGGCAACAAACTCTACGTAGCCAACAGCGGCGGATACCTCGTGGGGATATATGACAAGACAGTGAGTGTCATCGACCTTACCACGTTCAGGGAAGAGCGCAAAATCACCGTAGGCATAAACCCTCACCGTGTGCGTAGCGACCGCTACGGACAGCTTTGGGTGACTTCGCGCGGCGACTACAATGACACGAGGGCTTGCCTTTACCTGCTGACCCCTGACAGCCATGGGAAGATGCAACTGACGGGATGCCTGCCACAGGCCGTGAGCGATATGTGCATAGTGGGTGATTCGCTGTATTACATCGGCACGGAGTGGAGCAATGCCACGTATTCCAACATCATAACCTATGGTATAATCAATGTGCGCACGCATGAGATTGTAACCAACAGGCTGAGCGATGCCCCCGAATTGGCTTCCGTGCGTATGCCTTATGGCATCATCGTAAATCCTGAGGGGCGCGATTTCTACGTGATGGATGCAAAGAACTACACCTCGCGTGGCGAACTGCTACATTTCAACAGTGATGGTACGTTTGACTGGCGCGTGAACACAGGCTACATACCAGCCCACGCTTGTTTCCTAAAATAAGGGTGAAGGGAGGAAGGAGGAAGGTTTAATTGGGAATAAGGGTGAAGGGAGGAAGGAGGAAGGGTTAATTGGGAATAAAGGAGGAAGGTTTACAAGCAAACAATAATCCTTAATCCTTCCAACCTTATTCCAAATCGAACCTTAATTCATAAACACGAACATTTAGCAATGATTAAAGAATGGCAAAAGACAAGATAGCATACGTATGTGACAACTGCGGTCAGGAATCTGCCAAGTGGATTGGCAAATGCCCTGCATGTGGTCAGTGGAATACTTTTCGCGAGATTCGTATAGCCAATGATACGGGTCAACAGAGTGCACGCACTGCAGCAAAGGAGGTCAGCGGTTGCGCAGGTCAAGAAACGTAGAGAAACGTATGATATTGGAGTACGTGTGAAACACTCGGAAGAAGATGACATGAAACAGACATATCAACGATACGAGCCCCATCTTGAGCCAGAAATGCTGTATTACGCCATTGCCTCCGATTACAAAGTATATGCTTAACACGTAAGCGGCATATACACACATAGTGTCAATGGCAAGTACTGACCAGTATGGTAGCGAACGTTTGTTGAAGTACCAGTTGCTGATATTGCTAATTACGTTCATCATGATTTTGTCTGTCTGAGCTGTTTTTGGTATGATTATTTGTTCTTTGCCACGACGTTTGTGGCTTTTGGTTTCAGGTGGGGAGCATTTATTGCTTTGTCAGAGGTCTGTATGCTTTACTTCTATGTTCTCATGCAGGAACACCGTGGCACATTCCTTGAATCGCTCTGGCGACTCAGTGGTGTAGTAAGTCACCGTACCGCCACGGCTGCAGCGTGCGTCCATTTCGGGATGTCGGTGCAGGTAGTCTTCAAGCGATGCCGCTACGTATTCTCCTTGTGGTATTATCTTTATGTGTTGTGGCGTGGCTTTGCGTATGGCTGACATCAGCAGCGGATAGTGTGTGCATCCCAATATAATGGCATCGATTTCGGGGTCACGCTCAAGTAATTGGTTGATGCGCTTGCTTACGAAGTAATATGCTCCGTCGCTTTCGGCTTCATCTGCTTCTACTATTGCCGCCCAGAGAGGACAGGCTTGCCCCGTCACGGTGATGTCGGGATAGAATTTGGCTATCTCCAGTTCGTAACTGCGTGAGCGCACGGTGCCTTCCGTTGCCACTATGCCTACATGGCGGCTCTGTGTCAGCGAACCTATCACCTCTACCGTGGGGCGGATTACTCCGAGCACGCGCCTATCGGGTGCTATTAGTGGCAGGTCCTTCTGCTGTATAGTGCGAAGGGCTTTGGCTGATGCGGTATTGCAACCAAGAATAACGAGGTCGCACCCCATATCAAAAAGACGCACTACAGCCTGGCGAGTAAACTCATATACTACGTCAAAACTGCGCGAACCATATGGAGCTCGCGCATTATCACCAAGATATATGAAGTCACGCTCGGGCAGCCTGCGACGCAGTTCGCGCAAGATAGTCAGTCCGCCGTAACCAGAATCGAATACGCCTATCATTTTAATTGTGAATTACCTCACGTATGCTTTTATCTTAGCCGTCACGTCTTCTGCCCTCGAGGCATCAATATATGGACAAGCCTCACTGTCAGTGTTGACTATCATAAGATAGGAACCGGAATATCCTACGGTCTGAACAGCCTTGTTCAACTGTTGCTTTACTGGTGCCAGAGCATCCTGCTCAGCCTGCTTCAATAGTCGCTCTGCCTCGGCCTTGAACTGCACATTGCGGTCTAACAACGCCTGAAGATCAGCCTGTCGTTTCTGCTTTATGGCTTCATCGAGCATATTCTGCTGGTCGAGGAATATCTCATATTTCTCGTTAAACTCATCCTCTGCCGTCTTGAGTTCATCCGCATACTGCTTGCGAAGCTCCTCAACGCCAAGCATAGCAGTGACGTATTCAGTCATATCCTGCATCACTGAGTTGTAAGAGAAATAACCAATTTTCGCCTGCTGCGCCATCATTGTAGCACAGCAAGCGAAAAACATTGCTATTGAAAGAATAGTTCTTCTCATTCAAAAATAAACATTACGGTGGGAATTAACACTACCCACATATAGTTTTTACTTCAATTTATTGAGCTCAGCCTTCACGTCAGCTGTCACATCCTTTACGTCAGAACCCATATACAGGAATGCACCTGTCTGAGCGATGTGTGTGTAGTTGCCAGCCTTACCTACATTCTCTATTGCAGTGACAACCTTCTTCTGTATAGGTTCAAGCAGTTCCTGCTGCTTCTTCTGCATCTCCTGCTGGTTCTGCTGATAAGCCTCCTGTATCTTCTGATACATAGCCTGAAGGTCAGCCTCTGTCTGCTGCTGCTGCGTAGCGCTCATGGTAGCCTTGTTCTTTTCATACTCTTCTGCCTTGCGCTGTATTTCCTCCTGCATAGCCTTGAGGTCATTGTCATACTGCTGTGCCTGAGCCTGCAGCTCGCCATTTGCCTTTGTTACTTCAGGAAGGCTCTGCATGATAGCCTGTACGTCAACGTGTCCGAACTTCTGAGCATTGGCACCCAGTGCCATAGTGAATGTTGCAACGAGTGCAATGATAGTCTTTTTCATTTCTTTTGTTTTATTGTTTTTGGTTTTATTATATACTACTAATATTACAATTATAAATTATGAATTATGAATTATGAATTATGAATTGATCAGTATCCCAGTTTGCCGAGCACCTCATTAGATATATCTATCTTTGGTGATGCAAAAATAATGCCATTGTCGCTGGCGCGGTCGAGTACCAACTGATAGCCACGCAACTCTGACACTTCCTTCACCGCATTGTATATCTCGTCCTGTATCGGCGACATCAGGCTCTCACGCTTCTTGAACAGTTCACCTTCTGGTCCGAAATACTTCTTCTTCAAGTCTGCAGCCTCTTTTTCCTTCTGCATGATAGCATCCTGCTTGGCTTGCTTTTGTTCCTGCGACAAGAATACTACTTCATTCTGATAGTTTTTATACATAGTAGAAGCCTCGGTGGTCAGTGCTTCCACCTCTGCTTGCCAGCGTTTGCTTACCTGAGCAAGTTGCTCATTGGCACGCTCATAGGCTGGTATATTCTTTAATATGTACTCCATATCTATCAGCGCATACTTCTGCGCATTGGCTGCAACAGCCACTACTGCCATGATGGCTACGATGATAATCTTCTTCATAACACTTCTTCGTTTTATTGGTTTAACGATGCGAAAGTATATATTTTTATGTTTATGCGCAAGAAGTAAATCCCTACTTTGCAGAGGATTTTCCCTAATCAATGCATGGAGTGCGGATTAGAACTCCTGTCCGAGGATGAAGTGGAAGTTGCTGCCACCCTTGCTTCCTCCTATCGTCTTATCGAAGCCGTAAGCCCAGTCAAGTCCCATAAGTCCTACCATCGGCAGGAAGATGCGGATGCCAAAACCTGCAGAGCGTTTCATATCGAATGGGTTAAACTTCTTTACGTCGTTCCATGCATTACCAGCCTCCACGAAGCCCAGACCATAGATCGTGGTATTACCCAACATAAACGGATAGCGAAGCTCCAGAGCAAAACGGTCATAGGCATAGCCTTCATATCCGCTTGGCGTCAGTGAGCCATTCTCATAACCACGCAGTCCGATGGTTTCCTCGGCATAGCTGCTTGAATATCCCGACATACCATCACCACCCATATAGAAGGTTTCAAATGGTGATCTCTTGTCCTTGTTGTAATGTCCGAGAATACCAAACTCAGCACGCGTCATCAACACGAAGCATTTGTTGCCACTGCTGAGCGCAGTATATGTCTTTGACTTGAACTTCCACTTATGATATTCAATCCAGCGATATTTCTCCTGCTGTTCCGAGCGATATCTATCTGTTCCGTAATAGGAAGACTGAGCAAGTACTCCATAGTCCTTTCCGTCAAGCACCGACCATGGCGGTGTAATACTGAGTGACAGTTCAAACTCCGAACCTGTACGTGGGAAGTATGGGTTATCTGTTGACGAACGTGTCAGCGCGATATTGAAGTTGAGGTTATTACAGTTACCCGTGCTTACGAGGAAATAACTCCAGTTCTTCAGCATATAGCGAGTATAGGCAAGGCTTACCGACAACTGGAAGTAGTCGTCAGGCCAGCGCAGGCGCTTACCCCATCCTATTGAACCACCGAGCAAACGTACATACTTATCAGGGTCATAGTAATTCTCTACATTCACAGTACTGCTTGAAGTGCCAAATTGGCCAAGGTAACTATAATAGTTGTTACGCCAGGCAGTGTTGTAGTAGTTTGAGTTTACATCGGTCTGCTTTGAATAGAACACACCTACGCTGAACTGTATCGGTCGCTTGCCACCGAACCAACCTGTAGCGTATGACAGATTATATGACTGGTAATACGTACCATTGGTCTGTGCGCTGATGCCAAGTTGCTCACCATCGCCTATAGGCATGATGCCACGGTGCTCTTTATTGCGATTGAAGAGATTAGCCATTGAGAAGTTATTCAACTTCAAGCCTATCTTTCCTATCACACCCGTCTGTCCCCAACCGAGTGAGAACTCTACCTGGTCGTTTGACTTCTGCTCCAAATCCCAGTTGATATCTACCGTGCCGTCATCGCCGTTAGGCTTAATATCGGGGTTTACCTTTTCTTGGTCGAAGTGTCCCATGGATGCGATTTCTCGTGCAGAACGCATCAGAGCATCCTTTGAGAACAAGTCACCAGGCTTGGTGCGCAACTCACGACGTACTACCTTCTCGTACAGTCGGTTGTTACCAGTTATACGCACATGAGAGATATGAGCCTGTGGGCCTTCCATTATGCGCATCTCAAGGTCTATGCTGTCGCCATCAACGTTTACTTCAACGGGGTCGAGCTGATAGAAGAGATAGCCATTGTTCCAATAGGCATTACCCACGGCATCGTCATCCTCGCTCAAGCGCTTTTTCAACAACGTCTGGTTATACACATCACCCTTCTGCATAGCAAGCATACGTGAGAGGTACTCCGTATTATATACGGTATTGCCAGCCCATGTTATATTGCGAATATAGTACTTCTGACCCTCATTGATTTTGAAATACACATCAACGTGCTTGTCATCCACGTTTACTACGCTGTCAGCAAGCAATGCTGCATCGCGGTAGCCTTGCTCGTTATACCAAGTGATAAGGTTCTGCTTGTCTTCCTTATATTTCTCTGGAGTAAACTTAGAACTCTTGAACCATGAGCGGAACTTTCCTCCTTCGTGCAATTTCTTCAGTGCACCTTTCTTTATAAGTCCGCCCTTCAGCATTGACTCTGAGATTTCCTCATTACCTGTGATGTAGATATTTCGAACCTTAGACTTCAGTTTCTTGTCTATCTCGACATCAAGAATGACGTGGTTCTTCTCGTTCACGTCGTCACGCTGACGTATGTTTATCTCTGCATTCTTAAAGCCCTTGTCTGCAAAATAGCGCTCAGCCAATGTCTTTGCGCGAGCAAGCATATTCGGAGTAATCTGCGACCCTTTGAGCAAACCGAGCTTCTGCTCCATATCCTCGCGCTCAGCCTTCTTTGTAATACCGTAGTAGTTGATTTCACTGACTCGCGGACGTGTCTTAAGATAGATATGCAGATATATGGAATCACCAACGATAGAGTCTGCCGCAATCTTCACATCGGAGAACAAGCCATGCTTCCAGTAGCGCCTGACGGCATCGGTAATCTCATTGCCAGGCACGCTGACACGCTGACCTACCGATAGGCCGGATATGCTGGTGAGCATATAGTCTTCATAATCTTCAACGCCACTGACGCGCAATGCCCCTACGTTGTATATCTTAACCTGCGAGGCATAAGACACCTCAGGGTTGATTATCTTATCCTGAGCGCAGATACGCACACTGCAGTATGCCAACTGCAAAAGCAGTATCAAGGCAAGCGTCATCGCCCGACGGCTTGCTGTCTGTATCATACCTGATGTATATCTTGTATCAATCTTCATCTTTCTACTACGAATTGAGCTTACTCTCCTCTTCCTCTATCTGTGCCTCGGTCTTACCGTAACGGCGTTGCTTCGACTGAAAACTCTCTATAGCCTTATGCAGGTCTGCCTCTTTGAAGTCAGGCCAATAGACAGGAGTGAAATACAGTTCGGAATACGCTATCTGCCACAACAGGTAATTAGATATACGTTGTTCGCCTCCTGTGCGTATGAGCAGATCAGGATCAGGCTGGAAACCTGAGTCGAGATTATGGTTTATCGTATCCTCCGTTATATCTTCCGGAGCTATCTCACCTGCCTTTACCTTGCAGGCAATGCGTTGCATGGCATCAGTGAGTTCCCAGCGCGATGAGTAGCTCAACGCTATGGTCACCGTCATGGCATCATAGGATGCTGTGTCTGCCTCAAGTTTCTCCATTGCATTACGCACATTCTCTGGCAAACGACTGCGGTCGCCTATCATGCGCATCCTCACGTTGTTTTCATCAAACAGCTCTCGCTTCAGGCTTGTCAGCACCAGATTCATCAATGCTGCCACCTCTGCCTGCGGACGGTTCCAGTTTTCCGTAGAGAAGGCATAAAGCGTGAGATACTTCACACCGAGGCGTACGCACTCCGCTGTTATTCGTCTTACCGTATCCACACCGGCAACGTGACCCGCAGTGCGTTCCTTTCCTTGCTCCGTGGCCCAGCGTCCGTTGCCATCCATGATTATGGCAATATGTTGTGGTATTTTATTTCTATCCATATCTTGTATTATGTGCTATTACCTGTCCTTCATACACGTAGGACACTTTGCTGAAAAACAGTATGTCAGCGCAACCATCAGCGTTGAGTAGCAATCCGTATTCTTGAATATTCCATTACTCTTAACGCGGTATGGGTCTTTCACTCCATCCAGTTGGTCTGTGAGAGAGAAGTGCATCTGCCAGTCAACGGTTACGTTAAGGCGGTCTTTCACCCTGAACTTCACTCCAAACCCTATGGGTACATTTGCCGAGACAAGGCTTTTCGTTGACGATTGTGGCTGCGGATTTGTATAGTCATACATTTCTGTGCTGCTGCTGACGTATGTCAGTCCCACGCCAAGCGATATGAATGGTGCTATGCGCTGTGCTCCACGATAGTCGTGCCCAGTGCCGAATGCCCAGAAGTTGTACTCGTACATTGCCGACAAATCGCCAATCGTACTATTAAATTCGTATCCTCCGGCTTCGTCTATGTCGGGATAATCCGTCAGTGCCTTGTCATAGGAGCCTTTTACCTTTGTAACCATGCCTGACAGTCTCACTGCCGAGCGTGGATTTATTATCTTTCGGAACATTGCCGCTCCTCCTGGCTGTATATTTCCCATAAGGCGACTATTGAAATCGCCATAGTATGTCGTAGCTACCACTCCTGCACCGATGTCATAGCGGTATTCCACGTCGTCTTGCGCCATCACTACCTGCACGACTGCTGCAGTCATCGTAATGAGCCAAACGCGCAATGCAAAGTTCTTTATGTCACAGAACCCTATTTTGCCCACGTCTCCATGTTCTTACGTCCGCGCCATATCTGGCCATGCTTCACTCCGTCACTGCCGGTCGTGCCATCACTTATTATATATATGTAGCCCTTACCGTCAGCCACTATCGTTGCAGCATCTGTGGCTGCGAAGCCATCCGGCAGTCGCATACCATCCACTGAATGCCACGTAGCACCGCAGTCTGGAGAATAATACAACTGAGAGAAGGCCTCGTTGCTTCCAATCTCTGGCTTTCCTCCCAATGCCACGATACCGTCTGCATATGCCGTAGCCGTAAGTGGCGACATACGTGGCAATACGTAGTAGTGATTATTCCAAGCCGTGTTCGTATAGAACCAGTCCTGTTTCTCACCACCGTCCACCGTTTTGTTCCATACCACGGCAAGTGTATCCTCGGGGGTCTTCTCATAGTCACTGTTAGCTACTATCGTTGCACGACAGATATCGCTATTAGTGCGCTGCGCCGATACTACGAAGCTTATATCCTTAACGGGCAGTTTCGCACTGTTATCATAGAATGCAGAGTACTCCACGTCATCGGCTTCCCATGTGATGCCATCGTCAACCGACACCATCAGCACTCCATCGGCGGTGATGCCGTAGAGTTCTTTTTTCACCACTTCTCCATCATCATAGCATACGCATCCGCCTACCACTTCTTTCAGCGAAGCAGGCGAACTGACTTCAGCCCATGCCTTCCCATCTGCGGTGGTATATAGCGTTCCGTCGTTAAGCAGCCACAGGGCATTGTTGTATTCTGCTATTGATGCTCCTGTTGTCAGCGTTATACCAAGTTCGTCAAATGTGCTTTCAGTCCATATATTGCCATCTTCCGAGCGCAACAGGGTTGACGTTGCGTCATCCTTTCCCAGGACATAAAGCACGCCACCAGCACACACTGCCTTCATATTACCGTATGAAGCCAGTTTCTCGGCTATATCAGCATTAACGTTAGTCCAGGTAAACGAGTCGGCATACTCTTTATGCACTGCCACATTTACAGTATATTCACGCGCATACTGTCCGTCAGAACTAAAAACCACCAGCGTGCGTTTCTGCGACAGGTCAACGGAATCAGATGACGAGTAAATGGTTACACCGCTGTCATCAATATTTTTCCATGCTGCCGTACCATTATTGTTTGTAGCTATCGTGACGAGTATGGACGACAAGTCGGTACCGACCACGAGCGAGTCAACGTTGTAAATACTGTCATTGCGCTGATCTATGTGCATCTTATACGTTGAAGCGCTGTATGTATATTTATAAGTACTATCAGTACCGTCACTTGCTTTCACTGTGCGATAGCAATTAGCAGTACCGAGTGTCATCGACGTTATAGCCACGTCGTCGTAGGTTGTCACGCTGTTTCCGCTGTCGCTGAGACACGAGGTGATACCGAGTGCCGCCACGAAGAGCAGGGCAAGCGTACTTGTTCTGTATGTTTTCAATTCAAACAAAGGTGTGTATAAATAAGCTTATTTTTACTTTACTGATTTCGAAATCGTCTGCAAAGTTAAGCATAATTTCTCAAATATCCGCATTTTTCTCTCGTTTGTTATGATTATTAAGTAATAAAAGTGTGTTTTTTAAGTTATCTTTGCATTTTTACATTTGATTGCAAGTAGGTGTGCATAATTATTTTTATAATATTTGTATTGCATGATGATGCAGGTTCAGTGCATGATATTAGGGCGTGTAGCGACTCCTACTCAACCGTTAGCAGGTGCTGAAGATGCTTTGTCAGGTGACGCAAGGATTGTATAAATAATTATGTACACCTACTTATATATATAAGCGTAGCATACGAATATACGATAACGGATTATCATATTACGGTGGTAATTTATAGAACTCACCTTAAAAGTACATTATACTATCATAAAAATGCACTTCTATCTAGAAAGTCTATGCCATTGCAGGGCAATCCGTATGCGATTACATGGTAATAAGATAGCGATTGCACCGTAATCAGTATGCGATTACACGGTAATAAGATAGCGATTGCGGTGTGACATGAATGTTTCTGCCACGCACACACGCAGTGTTTAAGCACAAAAAAAATTCCCCCAGGACTGTGTCCCAGGGGAATAGAAATTCATTCAATTAAGCTTTGAATTCTATCGTAGAATTACTTGCTCAGATCCTTGAAGAGAGCGATACGCTTGAACTCAGCCTCGATGTCGTCAGCACCCTCGCCAGTCATAACACCCTTACCAACGGTAGTGATGCGGTCAGCAGCGATCTTGTACTTGTTAACGAGCATAGTCTTAACTGCGTTAGCACGAGCCTCAGAGAGAGCCTGGTTCTTAGCAGCGTCACCTTCTGGAGAAGCGTAGCCAGAAATCTCAAGCTTAGCGTTAGCATTCTTCTTCATGTACTTAGCGATAAGGTCAACAGTCTGCTGCTGGTTCTTATCGATAGCTGACTTACCAACCTGGAATACAACTGGTGGCATGTAAGCCTCAGTCTTAGTCTCCTTCTTAACAACAGCTGGCTTAGCCTCGCAGTCAGCAAGAGCCTTCTTCAGCTGAGCAATCTGTGCGTCCTTAGCGGCAGCAGAAGCCTTAGCTGCGTCAGCCTCAGCACGAGCAGCGTTGATCTTAGCGTTCAGAGCGTCGATCTCAGACTGATCGCGGAGCTGCTCCTTAGCGAAGTTGTGAGTACCGTTAGAAGTCTTGAACTTGTAGTTAACACCAGCCTTCAGAGCAAAACCAGCATTATTGATGTTGTACTGCAAGAAGTCAGCCTTACCTGTGTTACCGAGAGCCCAATTCATTGTTGGCTCGAGATAAACCTGCCACTGCTTGTCTGAACCGAAGTTGTAAGCGAACGGTGCGCAGGCAGGGTGTCGGTTCGCGCAGCAATGCCATGCTGCTGAAGGACATACCGATGAAGGAAGCACCGCGTATGGATATGCACGACGAAGAACTTAACCGTGTGTTGGGCGGCGGACTGGTGCCTGGCAGCATAATCCTGTTAGGCGGTGACCCTGGCATAGGCAAGAGTACGCTGACACTGCAGACCATCATGCGTATGCCTGACTGTGACGTTCTGTATGTCAGCGGTGAGGAGAGTGCCCACCAGCTCAAGATGCGTGCCGAACGAATAGAGGGAGGCAAGAACGAGAGCGTGTCGGTATTGTGCGAGACGAGCATTGAGAAGATATTCGACCAGATAAGGGAAAGTGCGCCCGACCTCGTGATAATTGACTCCATACAGACCATGGAGACCGAAACCGTTGACTCTGCACCCGGCAGCATCACCCAGATACGCGAGTGTGCTAGCGCATTGCTGCGCTTTGCCAAGGCAAGCAGCGTGCCGGTAATTCTTATAGGTCACATCAACAAGGAGGGCACCATAGCCGGACCGAAGATATTGGAGCATATAGTTGATGCCGTCATTCAGTTTGAGGGCGACCGCCAAGGCATATATCGCATACTGCGAAGCATAAAAAACCGTTTCGGCTCTACGTCCGAACTCGGTATATACGAGATGTTGCAAAACGGTCTGCGCCCCGTCAGCAACCCATCAGAGTTGTTGCTCAGCGAAGACCGCGATGGCATGAGCGGCATCGCCATATCTGCTGCCGTGGAGGGTATGCGACCGTTTATGATTGAGACGCAGGCATTGGTGAGCACCGCAGCCTACGGCACTCCCCAACGCTCTGCCACGGGTTTCGACCAACGACGCCTGAATATGCTGTTGGCTGTGCTGGAGAAGAAGGTGGGCTTCAAGCTTATCCAGAAGGATGTGTTTATAAATATTGCCGGTGGAATAAAGGTTACCGACATGGCCATGGACCTCAGTGTCATTGCCGCCGTATTCTCGTCAAACGTCGATATGCCTATAGATACTGGCTACTGTCTGTGTGGCGAGGTCGGTCTGTCGGGCGAGGTGCGCCCCGTTGCGCGCATAGAGCAGCGCATAGCCGAGGCTGAGAAACTGGGCTTCACCGACATCGTTATCCCTAAGCGCAGCCTCATGGCCATCAAGGGTAAGAAGTTCAGCATAAAGATTCACCCCGTAGGAAAGGTTGAGGAGGCTCTAAGGATGCTGTTCGGGTAACTTTTTTGTGGAGCATTAAATCACCACGGCAGTACCGCTCGTTGCCACCATGAGCATTGAGTTATTCTGTCCTATCGTCTCATAGTCAATGTCGATGCCCACGATGGCATTGGCACCCATCTCCATAGCGCGCTTTTGCATCTCTTCCATCGAAGTATCTTTGGCTTCTATAAGCACCTTTTCATAACTGCCAGAGCGTCCGCCGATGATATCGCGTATGCCAGCAAAGAAATCCTTAACGAAGTTAGCACCGATAATGGTCTCACCTGTCACCACTCCCTTATATTCTCGAATGGGGTGACCCTCAATTTGTGGGGTTGTAGTAATAATCATAGTGTTGTTTGTTTTAGGTTTTTTTATACTATACGTCTGAACCAATAATCAAACAGTTTGAAATCCTCCGACGACATAGTTTCTGAATTTGTCTGATCCATGCGGCAAAGAGGTATGTCACGGTACATTGCCGCAACAAGAGAGTATGTGCTTGGAGGACCGATGAGATAGTCGCACTCTGAGAGCATATACAGGTCTTCGGCTGCATTGCCTCCAAGCAGATGCACACACACTTCCGGCTCTGGTATCAATGCGGATATAGTCTCAGCACTGACCGCCGCATCGTTGGTGGAGAGAAACACCTCTACCGTCTTGTCTGGCATCATGCGTGCGAAGGCTGCAATATAAGCAGCATACGTAGCATCATCATAGTAGTATTGCCCATCGCAGAAGTTCTTGTAGTCTCCGCGACGTATATGCACGCCAAGCCTTACGCTTCCGCCCGTCGTTGACCTCTCTGCTGCCGCCATCCGCTTGCGCACAGAAGTCGTGATAGCCTCATCCATAGCAAACAGGGAACATATCTCACTGCGGTATTTCAGGAAGAGGTCGTACCAGCGGCAGAACCATCCGCTCACCACTATGTGCCGGTGGCGAAGCATTCTGCGCTCAAGTGCATCGCTGTCGCAATCCTCTGTCTGGAATTTCGCTTCTGAAATCAGTCCCAACTTGGCTGCATACTTCACCACGACGTAAAGAAATGCATTAGCATATCTCGAACTACTGATAGCGAAATACCTGTATTTATAACTGAAACGCATTGACATAACGCTGCGGTCATGTTCACGCGCCCAGGCATATACATGACCAAACTGCAACATATTGTTACACATACGTCCTTTGTCTCTCGCAAATATCATTATTCTAAGTTATGGGTTATGACCCCACCCCTTCCCATCCCAAGGGTGGGAGTATTCTCCTTGTGGAGATTTAGGGGGAGTCGAATTATGAATTATTCTGCCCCATATAATTACATCTTATGTATGGGTATGACTTTTATTATATATCCGTTTTTCTCTATACTCCGCTCTTCATTGGCAGTCACGATCATCAGGTCAGAACAGTGTAGTTCGCCTGCAGCTTCTACAAGGGCATCAACTTCTCTCTTTTCTGTTTTTGCATTAGTAAGCGTGTAGCTGACTTGAATTAGCTGCTTGATACGGAAATCGTCACGTATTACAAAATCTATCTCCTTGTCGTTGCGTGAGCGATAATAGAAAAGCGTGCGTTCTGTGTCATAGCCTCTGCGTAGCAATTCTGTGAAAACCTGATTCTCCAATAACCGACCAATGTTCTCGCTTATGTTGAAAGCCCTGGATGTCACAAAACCGTTATCTACTACATAAACCTTCTGTGCTGCTTTCTTCATGATTTTCATCTTGTTGTCATAACGCATAAGGAAGAAAAAGAGGAAGGGCTCATGTAGATAATCCATGAATTTCTTCGTTGTGGTGACACTTGAGAATCCTAATTCCGTTTTCAAGTCGTTAGCACTGACAGGATTGCAGAAATTGGTAAGAAGATATACTGCCAAAGTGTTTAAGTCTGTAGCCTTGCGCACCTTGTGCCGCTTGCATACATCTTTCCATACTATATTGTCGAATAGCGTGAAAAGGTAATTCTTGACAATGCTACGCGCCTGTACCGTTTCGGGATAACCTCCGTTGTGGAGGTAGTCGTCAGCAATACTTCTGATATCAGTATTGTTCCACTCCGCCACCTCCTGCATGCTGAATGGCATCATGTCTATTTGTATGTAACGTCCTGTAAGCACGGTAGCCATCTCGCTGCTCAGCATCTTTGCATTGCTGCCTGTTACTATCAGGTTCTTGCCTCTTCGGTAGAGTTTTGAAATCCATAAATCCCAGTCATTCAGGTTCTGCACCTCATCAAGCAGCATGTATTCATAGTTAGGATATACCTCATCTAACAACTGCATGACGGTTTCTTCGTCCCACGTTGCAAGCAACTGGTCATCATCGAAATTCAGATAGGCAAAGTTCTTGCCCTTTAGCATCAAAAGCGCATAAGTTGACTTTCCTACCCTACGTGGACCACTGACCAGTTTAATCAGTTTGTTAGCCAGCAGTTCATCGGAATTGAATTTTGTCTTGCGCTCCAAATAGTGACGCTCTAACAGTTCGTCGCGCTCTTTTCGTTGATTAAGTATAACTGCTCTCATAGGAAATGATTTTGGGTGCAAAGTTACACTTTTTTATCCAATAAAACAAACTGTAGTGGATAAAAAAGCTACTTTTTTATCCATTACAGCGTTTAGACTGGATATTTCTACCTTTTATCCAAGTCATCGTAGAGTTTTTGTAAGAAAGCCTGCGCCTGTTTCGTGAGCGTTGCATTGTTGCTGCCTGCATGCTGCGCCACCTTATTAGAGGTGTTATTGTAAATCACCCCACCGTCAGGTGTTACGATGCCCATGGCATCAGGGAAGGTGAAGAATGCGAAATGAGGCGCTATTGAGTCAAGCAAATCCTTGGAATAGGTGAAGTCGCTGTGGTCTATGCCCAGCAAGGCAAGCACTGTGGCGGCAATGTCTATCTGTGAGCCTATGACGTCAAGTGACTCCTGGGCTTCTGTCCTGAAATCATCTACGGCACCGCCCGAAAGGATGAGGGGTACATGGAAACGCCACTGCTGATAGTTGTCAACCTTGTCGGGATAAGCACCGAGGTGATCGGGCACTATCACCACGAGGGTGTTGCGCCAGCACGGAAGTGCTTTCAGTTCTGTCATGAACCTGCCCAGGCACTCGTCAGCGTATGCAAAGGCATTAAGTTCGGGAGAAGACTTAATCTTATTATAGTCTGGCACGTCGAAAGGCTCATGGCTGCTCTCTGTCATTATGCTGCGGAAGAATGGCTTACCGCTTTTGTCGGCTTTGATGTCGGCAAGCATACGGTTGAATACCGGACCGTCGGCCACGCCCCACTTGCCAGTATGCAGCGACTGCGGGAAGTCGGCATCACATACTATCTGCTGAAAGCCCGTACCGATGAAATAGGAGCGCATATTGCTGTAGTTGATGTCGCCGCCGTAATAGAAAGTCGTGGAGTAGCCGTTTTGTGCCATAGTGCCGGCAATAGAAGGCAGCGAAGTGCTCTTCTTCGGCATATCCATGATGCTCATGGTGGGCTGTGCAGGCAGTGCGCTGTGTATAGACACCAGTCCGCGATCGGTGCGGAAACTGTTGGCATAGAAATTATGGAAATGCAGACCTTCTGCAGCCAGTTTGTTGAGGCACGGCGTTATTCCTTCAACGTGCATTATGGAGTCAGAGAAGCTCTCAAGGGATATAAGGATGACATTATAACGCTTGGCTGTGGCGGAAGGCCTGAGCGAGGTGTGTATCATCTTACGGAACAATGCCGTTGCCTCTTCGTCTGGCATGAAGCGATACCTTGTGCCTATCTCCTCCTGATGGGTGACAGCCTCGACGAAGGAGAAGACAGGATTTACCGCCGCATGGTTCAGTGCCATGTTGCTTGAGAAATACACGCTGCCCGTATGGTTAGTGCCGGTACCCACGCCGCCACGTATCGGAAGTATGAGCAGGGCGGTGAGAAGAAGGAGGAGAAGAGTATTGAATAATCGAATGAGCGTAGTTCTTCCCGTTGAATTCAAATGCTCTGACTTCGGTCGTAACGGTCTGAACGCACTGTATATTAAAACTGTCAGGAGTATTATTGCGACCAGAGCTACTATCATCTGCCATGCACTGACGCTCGCAGCGGCATCTGATGGCGAAGTACGGATGTATAATAAAGGGGTGTTGTCAAGGGGAAATCCCCAATAGCCATAAAGTCCAAGGTTGGATACTATGGCAAAAGAGTACAGCAATGAAGTTATGGCAAAATAGGTATTCCATACCCACCGCAACGCTTTTCCCTTGTACCACTGTCTCACTATGAGCATCAATCCTGGCAATAGCGTAAGATAGCCAGCCACTGCAAGGTCGAGCCGCAGTCCGTGCCACATAGCCATCATACGCCCAAACGTGCTCGTGTCATTCATCAATGAACCATACATAAAGAGGAATGGCACCTTACTTACCACACCTACCAATGTCCATATCAGGAAAATGACAATGAGACTTACTATTGCTCTACTTCTTATTCGTAACATTTTGATTTACTTCTCTGCATAAGAAAAACACGGACAAAGATAGCAAAAATACTCTATCTGACAAAATAACCTTGCGGATAATTACATTTTGAGAGAAAAAAAACATAAAACCTCACGTAATATCAATTTTATTTACTATATTTGCGTAAATTACTGTAGAATGAAACATATAGTACATCTTGTATCAAATAAAGTGTGGGGAGGGGGCGAGCAATACGTTTATGATTTATGCCAGCGTCTCTCTCAAGACGTGTTTCCCGTGACTGTCGTATGTCGTCCTTACAGTGCAATATACGACAAGTTGCGCCATCTCAACGCTACCGTAGTGCAGATGCCGCTGAAGGGTATCGTTGATATTGTGAGCGTTTGGAGATTAGCAAGGCTTTTATGCCAAGGTGAGTATGTCATACACGCCCACAATTTCAAGGATGCCCTGACTGCTGCCATGGCACGGAGGCTCTCTGGCAATAGTAGTCGGGTGAAACTAATCATCACACGTCATCTGGTCAAGAAAGGTAGTAACAACTTGCTGTACCGTTGGCTGTATGGACAGGTAGATAAAGTGGTTTTCGTATCTGAACTTGCAAGGCAGGAGTTTATGCTCAGCCAACCGAATATTGCGTACGACAAGACCTGCGTCATACACAACAGCATCGCTTTGCCAGTCGAAAGGAAGTGCAGCGAAACCATAATTCTAAGGGAGAAGTATAATCTTAAGGATTCTACTGCTATAATAATGTATCATGGCAGGCTGGCTGAAGAGAAGGGGATAGAGGTGCTTATTGAGGCTCTCGGCATCATACGCAATGCCGATTTCTTCCTCATCATAGCTGGAACTGGGGAGGCTGAATATACGAAACGCTTGCGCGAACTGGCCTTAAGTTGTGGCATTGCTGACAAATTGGATTTCGTAGGGTTCCTGCAAGAGGTCATACCTTATATACGTCAATGTGACTTCGGGGTATTACCGTCAATAGCCCGAGAGTCTTTCTCACTCGCTTGCCTGGAATATATGTCGCAGGGAAAATGCGTCATTGCTTCTGACAACGGCGGACAAAGCGAATATCTGATATCTGAAAAGAATGGCATACTGACACCACCAGGCAACAGTAAGTCGCTCAGCAATAAAATAAAGCAGTTGATTGAAGACAAGAATATGCGCAACAGTATTGGCGGGCAGGCCCTGAATGATTTCCATGCTTCTCTAGATTACAATCACTTCTACAAACGTATAAAGGAGCTTTATGTCTGAACAAATGTTTCCTCATCAACTTACGAACTCTCGTTCGTCTTTGTATTGGCGATAGGGCAAGTCATAGTCTAAATAGTAGAAGTCGTGCTGTCGTTGGTGTTCTACAGATGGTATGGTCATGTAATCACCATATTTATGTCGCAGATAAGCGTCGCTGCGCTCCACACCCTTTAATTCTATGCCCTCAAACATAACTGGTACGGGACGCCCTAAGTACTCTTTTGGCATTATGCCTGGAGCGCCGTCGTCGAAGTCGCACACGTAGTCGGCACTGTCATACTCACACTCCTTCATCAATGATATAGCCTTTCCCTGTATGTCAGCATTGGTATAGCGACTTTGTATCAGCCGCGGCAACCACGAACTGATGCCTTTGCCGTGCTTGTATGGATTGCGATTACAGAAGTATGCTATTTTTTTGTAGTAGCTGTATCGCGACAATTTCATCTTGCCTCTTATACCATTATCACACACTCCGTCAATCGGAAACAGGTCTATATATATTCCTCCGAGCGATTTGAAGTCATAACGCTCAATGAGCGTGGTGCTGCTATCAATGATTTTAGCATACGTTCCCGTAAACTTCGGATTGTATTCAAAGCATGTCAGTTCGTAAGGATAAGGCAACCACTCGGATGCATGCTCCACGAGTATGTCGTAACACGGGCGTGGCATCGCTATGTCGGCATCGTCATCCCAGGGTATGAAACCGCCGTGTCTCACGGCTCCGAGCATCGTTCCTGCCCACAAGTAATAATCCAGATTGTGTTCTTTACAAACGTTGTCAACCGTCTGCAGTATCTTCAGCAATCTCATCTGCAAGTCTCTTATGTCATACTTCGCCATAATGCCCTTTAATTTGTTTAGGTGGGTTCTACTAATTAGCTTTGTCAGTTTTTCGAATTACGGTGGTAATCAATAGAACCCACCTTTATTTATTTTGTTCTTCCTCGCTTCTAAATCTTTTCTCCATCACTTTAGATACCAGCACATACTGATACTGTGCCGCCATCATCGAACGGATAAGTCCTCGCTTGCCCATCAGGAAACTGCCGTCGAGAACATAACTCTTGAAAAATCTCCAGCATGGACGCCACACCAATGCGCACACACCGTAGCGTTTCTTGCTTTTCTTTTCCACTTCGTTGTCTGTGTACTGATTCATCTTTTCCATATACTGATGCATCGTTTCATCCATCAGATGCAGCATACGCACCTTGCGTCCTGCCTTGAGTTTCCTTACCGGACCATTGACTTTAGGGAAGGTATGCACGTAAGGCGGCCACTCTGTACCCTCGCGTATGAAGAAGCGTAGCTGGTAATCATAATGGAAATCGCGTATGAAACGACCCAAGAACATATTCTGACGTGGAATATAATAGCCTGCGGCGCAATCGGGCGTTTTGATAATGTCATACAGCTTTTCTCGCAGTTCTGGTGTTATTATCTCGTCAGCATCTACTACAAGCACCCATTTGCTCGTTGCTGACTGAATAGCGAAGGTGCGTGCAGGTTCTGCACTTTTATGGTCTGCCTTAGGAAACGTAACAATACGACAGCCGTATTGCCGAGCGATGTCAAGCGTTTCGTCTGTGCTTTCCATATCACACACCACAACTTCATCAAAACAACTCACTGCCTGCAACACCTTCTCAAGATGCTGTGCGGCATTATAGGTATTGATTACTACTGATATTTTATTTCCGTCATCCATGTTCACGACTTCATGAATATTTCTTTCCGTTCACAATTTACTCATTATGCGCTCACGCTCACGCTCGTCAGGTATCAGTTTGCAGAAGCCTTCCCAGTCTCGCTTCCATCGGCGATGGCTCCAGAGCCAGTAGGCGGGATGCTCATTTATCGCAGCTTCGAGCAACTGATAGTATCGCTGTGTCAATGCAAATTTCTCTTCTCCACGCGCTGCATCACACAGTTTCACCATCGTTGCCACGTAGTAACCGCGTCGAGGCCGCTTCATGTCCATATAGAACACTGCCGTATCAAACAACTTGGCTATGCGTTCCGTTCCCGTATAAGTAGGTGTCTTCTGATTTAAGAACATCGGCCAGTAGTGCATGTCGAGATAGCCTGGAGCCTGATCTGATATGTATCCCACGAGGTTCGTCTGCCCATCTGCCACCCAATGGCGTATCACCTGCAGCGTGTCATTCATACGAATGGAGATACTCCCGAACCGACCGCGTATCTTCAGGAAGAAACGGTTCATGGCTTTGTTTTCCAACTCATGGTATATCTGCCCGCATTTGTATTGTGGCAGATGCATACCGAAACTGCTCACCCACTCCCAGTTACAGTAGTGGCCCATATATACTGACACGTTTTTGCCTTGCTCCGTAAGTCGGCACACCTCGTCAAGACCCTCAAAACGCATTCGTCTGCGCATCTCCTGCTCGCTTATCGATGTCAGTTTTAGCGTCTCCACGATATAGTCACAGAACCAATGGTAGAACTCTCTCTCTATTTTGAGACGTTCTTTTTCATCCTTATGCGGAAAGGAATTTCTCAGGTTCGTACGCACTACCGACACCCTGTAGTGTAACATCTTATATATTATGATGTAGAAGAAATCGGATATGACATACAGCGCTCTCATTGGCAACAATGATACCAAGTAAGCGTTTACGTATATTATGTAATACAATACGTTCATATTATTCATTCATCAGTTTTCACGCAGTCATTTTTGATTATCTATCTATCCAAACAAATCATCAAGCACTATCTGATAGGGGATGTATGCGTTTGCGTTCATATTGTTTTTCAAACCGTATGTAGTGATGAACGTAATAGGCATCGCAGCCTTGCATTTGGTGTGATGCCTGAATATCTCCACACGTTTTCTTAGTAATTCTTCATAACTGCGAGTTATGACATACTCCTCACCTGCGAATTTCATCTCGCATAGGTTAACAGTGTTGTCTGCCCTCTCTAACAACAGGTCTATCTGTGCACCGTCCCATTTTGTACCGTCCTTGTCTGTAGTGGGCCTGGTTTGCCAGCTACACGCATTGGTAAGTACGCCGGATATGCCCAGTCGTTTCTTTATCTCTGGTATATGGTGCAGACAAAGCATTTCAAACGCATATCCTTGCCATATTTTCTTTGCTTGTGAGGCTACAGTAAGCCAAAAGTTCTCATCCTGTCCGTTATTGTTTTTTACAAAATGCAGATGAAACAGGATAAACAAATCTGTAAGTTGATACATCACTCCTTGTTCTTTTTTACCGAACGAGGAGTATTTCCTTATGAAATCACATTTTTGTAAATTATTGAGTACAACTGACAATTCTCCTCCATCTTTCAACTTCATAGCCTCTTTTATCTCTTTCTGCGTAAGACCTTTGGCTTTCTTCGCCAAGGTCTCGACAATCCCTCTATATAGCTGCGCCTCCTTAAATAATGTGCGGAATAAGAAATCGTATTCCATACGTAAGGGTGCTCCGGGCGAGAAGAACAATTTGTTTACATTCACGTCGATAGGGAGCGAAGGATCAATCATATCAAGGTAATATGGTATTCCACCCATTATCATGTAGTTCTCCGCTATCTGAAATCTATTCCATACTATATTGCGCGACTGTAGGAACAGTTCCGTTTCATGCAGTGTGAATGGTGCAAGATATATGCTACGGTTTGTCCTTCCATACAGTCCACCTTTGTCACCAATGAACTTGTCAAGCATCCACGTGGTAGCAGAGCCACACACCACTACCTTCAGTCCCTCGCAGGTTGAGCCCCATGTATTCCAGAAGAAACTGAAAGCTGGAAGGAAATTTGACTTAGCATTATCCATCCAAGGTATCTCGTCAAGAAAAACCACCATTCTTTTCTTTCCACATGACATGAGATGGTCACGAAGAGCACCAAATGCGTCAAACCAAGTCTTTACAGGGGTTTTCACCTCTGCTCCATACTCTCTTAATGTCTGCGAGAATAGAGCAAGTTGCACCGTCGTACTAGTGTTGTAACTCCCTGTAAAAGCAAAATCGAACCTATCGTCAAAAAAACGCTTGACAAGGTATGTTTTGCCTACGCGCCTACGACCATATACAGCAATCAACTGAGCTTCATCTTGCTCATACATTTTCCTCAGCAGACCTATTTCATATTCACGTCCTATTACTCCCCTGACCTTTTCCATATACTTTAGTTACAAAATAACTAATGCAAAGTTATGTTTTTTTTTTCACTCACACAAGTTTCGGAGGAAAAATTTACGTTTTATCCTCCGAAACTATATAAAAAAAAGAGTTTCGGAGAAAAAATCACTTATCCTTCCTCCGAAACTTTACTTTTTACAACTGCTGCATATCATGCAGTTTTTTGTAGTAGCCACCTTCGGCTATGAGTTGGTCATGCTGTCCATGCTCTACGATGCGTCCCTCGTGCAAGACGTATATCTCGTCGGCATTGCGGATGGTTGACAGACGATGGGCTATGGCTACCGTCGTGCGGCTCTTCATCAGTCGCTCCAAGGCTTCCTGAACGAGGTGTTCTGACTCTGTATCAAGCGCCGAAGTGGCTTCGTCAAGTATCAATATCGGGGGGTTCTTGAGTATGGCACGGGCTATGCTTATGCGTTGGCGCTGACCCCCTGACAGGCGGCCGCCACGGTCACCTATCATCGTGTCGTATCCATTCTCCGTCTGCATGATGAAGTCATGGGCGTTGGCTATCTTGGCGGCTTCGATTACTTGCTCCATCGTGGCATTCTCTACACCGAAGGTTATGTTGTTGAAGAATGTGTCGTTGAAGAGTATTGCCTCCTGATTTACATTGCCTATGAGTGAGCGCAGGTCGGCTATTCCTACCTCGCGAATGTCTTTTCCGTCTATAAGTATGCGTCCGCTGGTCACATCGTGATAGCGAGGTATCAGGTCAACGAGTGTTGATTTGCCTGAGCCTGACTGTCCTACAAGGGCTATCGTGCGGCCTTTCTCTATGCAAAGGTTGATGTCTGTAAGCACTTCCCTACCCTCTTCATAATGGAAACCCACATTGCGGAGTTCTACCTTGTCGAGGAACTCGGTCAATTCTTGTGGCTCCGGCAATTCCTTTATGGGGTTTTCGGCTTTGAGTATGAAGTCTATACGATCCATGGATGCCAGTCCGAGGGGTATCTGATACAAGGCTTTCACAAATTCCTTCAGTGGGTTGATGACGCTGTAGAGTATCACCATGTAGAAGATAAACGTTGAGGCATCCACCAGATTGGAGCCCGTGAGTATCAGCCAACCGCCGAATGTGAGCACTATTACGATTATCACCGTGCCGAGGAACTCTGACATTGGGTGTGCCAGCGACTGACGTATGGTCACCGCACTCACTGCTTTACGATAACGGCTGTTGACGTCTTCAAAGCGGTCGGCCATCTTCCTTTCTGCTATGAAGGCTTTTATTATACGCAGACCGCCGAGGGTCTCGTCAAGTTGCGAGAGCAGGTCGCCCCACAAGGTCTGTGCCGTGGTACTCTGTGCCTTGAGACGTTTGCTCACCTGGCCCATGATTATACCGGCAAATGGTGCCACGACGATGACAAAGATGGTCAGTTCCCAACTCACGAATATCATGGTGGAGAAGCACACCACGATTGCTATCGGATGGCGAATGAGCAGGTCAACGGAACTCGTCAGTGAATTTTCTACCTGCTGCACGTCTGCACTCATACGGGCTACGATGTCGCCTCTCCGTTCGGCAGAGAAGAATGCGAGCGGTAATGAAAGCACCTTGCGATACACCTCCATGCGTATATCTTTCACTATGCCCGTGCGCAGCGGCACCATCACCGACAAGGAGCCAAAATAGCCCAGCGTCTTCAGTGCGGTCATTACTACTAATCCTATGCCCATCAAGCACAGGGTATAGAATGCACCGTGCTGTCCCATCAGTTCCTGCACGTAGGCATAGCCGTTGTTCACAAGCAGGTCTTTGTCGATTGACGACCACGTCCACTCCTTATAGTGATACACTTTCTGGTCTATCTGAAACAGTATGTTGAGTATTGGTATAAGCACCACAAATGAGAACACATTCATCACCTGCGAATACAGGTTCAGCAGCACTGACCATACGAGATACATCTTGTACGGACTGAGATAGCGGCGCATTATCTGGAAAAACTGCTTTATCATTCCTTTTTATTGAGTAATATACTTAATATCTATGCGATTACCGTGTAATAGCTATGCGATTGCCATGTAATAGCTATGCAATTACCGTGTAAATGCTATGCGATTACCGTGTAAATGCTATGCGATTGCTGGATAAACACAAAAGAGGGGGCTGCTCCATTGGCGGGCAGCCCTCTCTTTTTATATTCATTGTTTTTACTTCAATAGCATCTTCTTCTGCTCTACAACATAGACGCCTGATGCGAAGCCTGAGTAGATTGAAGTACCAGGACGTACGTCGAGAACTCTGACGAGCTGACCTCCGGCACCGTAAACCTTGATGGTCGTAGCGTATGTGCTTTCTACCACGATGCGCTTACCGCTTGGATAGATACGCAGACCTTCGCTTTCGATTACATCTTCGGTCTCTGGCTCGCTGACACCCTTGTCCTCAAGACTTACACCGAGTGAGCTGATGTAGATGTACTCTGGCTCTTCTGCCTGATAATCTGCATAGCTTGCAGCCTTGGCTCCAGATGTTGCCTCGCTCACAATCTTCGTGCGGAATGGATAAACCGGTACGGAAGCTGTGAACTTATCACCCTTGATGTCTGTATCGTCGGCGCTTGTGCGCAGTGCGATAGCATAGGTGTTGGCTGCGCCTTCCTCATTCATGAATGCAGCATAGTGGGTATAAGTATGTGTACCACTTGTTCCACTCTTCTTGGTTTCTTTTACTGCATCGTCAGTAATATCTACCAAGGCATCACTATTTGAGAAGGTTATCGAGCGACCTGTCATATCGAACTCATAGAACTTCGAGCCTGGGAAACTTACCACGAATGGTGTGTAAGCTGCGAAGCCTCCATCTTCCTGACTATTGAGCGGACGCTTAAACGTAGCCGTGAGTTTGCCGGTTGCAGTTTGGCGTTCAACACCTGTCATGCTGCGCAGCCAGTACTCATGGTCGATTACGTTAGGATTATCCTCTGTAGTATCGCCCTCACCGTAGAAGAACGTAATCAGTGACTGATCTTCCTTCTTAGTGTTGCGCTTATGCTCAGCGTCTGCTACCTCGCCTGGATAGTCGTAGAAGCGCTCGATAGGCTCACTGAGTTCTGTCTTAGCTACGCTGAACGGCAGTGTTATACTCTCCCAGCCTTGTCCGGCCTCGTCAACATATCCTGTCTCCATCGATGGATCGCGGTCATACCATGCTCGAGATGCCACAAATGCGATAGGAGCGTTGAAGTCCTCCTTATCTACCAGGTGAAGCAGGGCTGCTGTATGATTTGGAGTGCCTACTACCACGCGATGTCCGAGAATATCCTCAGTGCTGGTCTGTGCAGTGTACTCTATGCCTTCCTTAACCTTAGTACCGGAGTTAGAGTTAGGTGCAGTATAGACAAGCAGGTTCTGTGTCACATGAGTGCCGTCAGACTTAGGTGCTGCTATGCCGAACTTCCAGTAAGATGTAGAATTAAGCTCATCAACAGGGGTATCCTTTGTCGGAGCAAAATATACACTCTGCAGGTCGTCAGCTGCGCCACCAATACTTGTCAGAGTACTGATCTCATCATTCTGCCAGCTTTCAGCATTAGTTATATCACCGTCACGCTGACATGTGAAGTCTATTGCTGTCAGGCGTGGGTCGTTCACCATTGTAGCCATGTTGGTCATAGCGTTATAGTAGAAGCCCTCATCCTTCTTCGAACCATAGAAGCCACTTGCACGCCATACGCGGTTTGTTGCGTCAGCATTCATGCTGCTTGCTATGTTCTTTGGCAGAAGCTGCAACTTCTCACCAAGGTTCTGACCGAACAACAGGTAGTCGTTGCGCAGTGTGTCCTTTTCCATCTTGCCTACCGCCTCATCAGCATAAGGCTCATTGAACAGCGGACGATATGTCACGCTCTTCACCGTCTTCGTGCTGTAAGGATCCTTGTCAATGTGGATTGGAGAACCTGTCGTAGCTGAGTTGATTTCGTATTCATACTCGTCATAGAACTTAGCATTGAGTGTGTCAGCCTCTGCCTGTGTCAGATATGTCACTGTAGCACGTGCCTTGTCTATGTAGTGGTGCTTGTCATGACGTGTATCTGAACTTGCATAAGCTGGCATATCCGTGGCACCTGTTCTCAGATACTGGACACCCGTAACCTTACCTGTCTGGGAATCGTTACGCCACTCATACTGGAAGTCCTCACTACCGAAGTACTGCTCTATGCGATCGTTGTATGCCGTTGCAATACCCTTATTGCGGCGATAACGTTCATTCAAGTAGTACTTATTCAGGTTGTAAGCCACACGACCGTAGTTGAAGTCATAATCATTAGCCACGCTGAGGTCATAGCAGTTGTCGAGAGCATTGTTGCCTGCTGTCGCTGCATTGTTGACGATTGTCACAGCCTTCTTATTCTTCATGCCATATACGAAGCTGTTGAATATGTGTGCTGTGTCATCTTCCTCAACGCTTGTTGCTATTGACTTTCCAAGTACACCGAGGTTCATCACATTACCCTTCACGTTTCTCAGCAGTGCCGGCACGTTCTGGTCAGTGATACGGTTGGTATTGGTCAGGTCAACGGTATGACCACGGCCGTCAAGGTCTCCCTCGAAGTCCTGAGTAGGTGCGTGATAGTACAACTTGTTGAATGAAATACTATCCTGCATGACGAAGTACATATAATTACCACCTGTTGGCACTGTGTACTTCTTCGTGCCTATCTGAGCCTCTGTGAGGTGTGTACCCTCGTTATAACGTCCGATACTGTCGATGCAGTTGTAGAAGGCTACCATATCTTCCTCGTCCTGCAGATATACGCGAGGACGACGGAGTGGAGCTACATAAGTAGGCTCTGGATTGTCTTGGTTCCAAGTCTCCTTATCATCTTCGCTCTTATCAGCATAACCGTCGGCTGTTTTCTTATTATCCCATGCCGTCTTGTCAGCAACATACTCTTCATAAGCCTTAGCTCTTGCTGCAGCCTCGTCGAAGTGCAGGTGCAGAGTACTGTTGGTAGCATGTGTTGACATACGGTGATAGTTGTGGATAAGCAAGGTATCACTCTCAGCCATGCTGACTGGGAAGATCTGACCTTCCAAACCGTTGAACTCAATACCATACTGCACACCATAGCCATTCATGAAGTAATATACTGGGAGGAGCAGATAGTTGTCATCCTCATCATATATCACGCCCTTGAACACACCATTGTATGTAGAGCCATTCACCCTATAAGAGTCATAGCCTGCAGGCTTGGTCTTCTCTACGGTTGCAGGCGACCACTTCGTTTCATCTGCAAATACCCAGCGCTCTAACTTCTCGTCATACTTACGCATACCGACACGCCAGTAGTAACCTATAGGAGCCATTGACTCATCTGCTGCGATCTTCACGTTCTTGGTGGTCAGCTTAACCATCTCACCTGGCAGAGCACAGTTTTCGATGTTGATATGACCGCGAACCTCCGGACCCTGTACGTAGTCTATCGTCAGATACAAGGTGTAGGTGTAATTACGTGGACCATACAAGAAGACGTTCGTCACAGCATTTGAAATCACCTCATCATCACCATCCTTATAAGTTACGATGAACAATCCATCCTCATTGGTGCGGATACCAGTAATCACCTTGTAGTCAGCTTCTGATAAACCCGAACCAGAGTGATACCTCAACATCGAGAGGTCAACAGTATTATACTCATGAGTATTATCATTAAAGAAATAATACTTTGTTTGACCTGACAAATCAAGAGTATTTTCTTTTGGTACCTTAGAGTCCAAGCCCTGAGAAATAGAGTCGGTATAGAAAGCTGATACCGTAGTATAGCCTTGAATCTGAGTTCCGTTTTCATCAAGAGCCGGTACTGTCAGCACAACGGTTGCCTTACACGTCTCAGAGAGGTGACGCTTGTAGTATGCTTCCGTGGTGTTATCCACTGCATCAACCAACTGCATTGCGATTACAGGTTCATCAGTAAGCAATACGCCGTCAAGTACTTGCTGACTGGTCGTATTGACCGCACGCTGCAGGTCGCCATAGACTGACTTGACATGCTTGTCACCTATCAACGTGTCAGCAGTCTCTTTATATACGAGCGTTGTGTCGTCGTGAGCACTGAAGCGCAACTTGTAGTAGTCATCAGTCCAGCGCTGACCAATCTGTTTGGTTGTATCATTAAGTACCCAAGTAGGAGTAGCACTGCCATACTTTACTGCATCAGCAGGAGCGGCGTTACCCGTTGTCATACTTGCAGGGTATGTGCCATTGGCCTTATAATTACCGTCGATATCGCACTCATCATACGAAGTATCGTCCTTACCGATGTGCTCACTACGCCAACGAATACTGTGAACGGTAACCTTCTGTCCTTTCTTCGCACCTTTCAATATCGTGAGCAAGTCAGTGTTATCACTGTCGAACTCCATTGGGGTATTGCGTGAGTCAGAGGTGTAACCGGTAATGTGGATGTTATAATAGTAGTTATAACCCTCAATATACCAATAGTGTGCCTCCTCTGCTTCGCCGTTTACGCCAAGAGTTTCGTCGTATGACTTCACGTAACAGTCGTCAAGGATGTAACGACCGCCGTCAGTGTGCGGGAATACGAAGTTACCCGTAGTAACAAGGAAGTCAACTTTGTCTGTACCATTGACTGTCGGACGGTCATGCACATTGTCGGCATAGATGTAACCGCCACCCTCGTCAAGACGAGAACTCATAAGGTTAACCTCTGCTACACCAACGATTGGACCGTAGAATACGGAGTCATTGAGTACGTTTGTCTCCGAACCATCTTCAATAGTCTTACCTACTACTGATGTAGAAACATTCTGTATCTTCATAGCGTAACCAGAAGATATACCAATCATGTTCTTCGCCGTAGCGTCGTTACGCAACTGGAATATATCCTTCTTGTCCTTATATGGATAGAACTCGTCGATACAATACTGCTTCTTCTGCTGATACGTAGAGTCATTAGCATTCTTCGTGTTGTCATACTCATGCATAACATGAGAGAAGTCGGTATTCGTATATACACAGCCTACATAGAGGATGTTGTTAGACAATCCGAGGAAGTTACGTGCACCCTTGTCACCCTCTATGATACTATCGGTATTGACTATAGATACCTTCTTCAATTCACCGCTGTCATCGATGTGGCTGACAAGCTGCAACTCACCAATACGTGAAAGAGAGTACGGAGTGGTGTTAGTTACGTTCGTAGCATAGTCACGTGCACCGAGCATGATGACGTTACAATCCTCTACGCGCAGGATATCCATACGCTGGAATGAATTCATCAGTCGAGCGCCCTCGATAGAGCGACCGCCATTGAAGCCGTAGCCCTTTATCTCACCAGTACGGAAGCCTTCAGAGAAGGAGAGGTGTCCGTCACCGTACATACCGCCCTCAGCATCGAAGTCGTATGCTGACACGAATGTTCCAGTGTAGCCTGGTGGTTTTGGATACTGCAGACCCTGGAAGTACTTATTCTCTTCGTAGATGTAGTGATAGTGACCATTCTTATCCTCATAGTAGTAACCGAAGAGGTCGGTTCCCGTAGGCAGGTCAACTGGTGTCATACGCTGCTGTGATATTGATATATGGTCAACAGCATCATTACCTGGAGTCTTCGTGGTCTTAGTGTCGCCAGTACCATTATACTCCATCTTATCCCAGACAACCATTGTGGTATTACCACCATAGCCTACTGACGTGAGTGTAGTATATTTATCATCTGTATTATACTCATCATCGTACTTCAGGACGATGGTATTGTTAGCCATCACTGAAGAACCAGAAGCCAGTGAGTATCCACCGCCATAGATAGCTTCATCAATCGTTATGGCAACGTTATCCCATCCTACTGATGGTGCTGTTGCCTCCACGTATTCGAAGTTATCAGCCTTGCTCGCATCAGCCTTGACAATTGACTCATACAGCGTAGGAGCTATGATGTCGCCTGCCATGAGTTTTACCTCTTGCTTGATGGCCTTCTCTACATTACCCTTCAAATCCTGTGTCTTGACAGCGAGGTTGTCTGCTCGCTTGTCCTTACGATCCACAGCATATACTGCCTGTTTCTTGTCCTTAACGACATAGTAGTCTGGATAACCGACAAGCACCTGAGTGCTACCCCAGAGGTAACCGGCATAAGAACCGCCAGTAACTGAGTGGAGTGTATGGCCGTTGAGGTATTCAACAGTAGCATTACCTACGACATTACCCTGCAGACCGCCACCGAAGATGTAGCTTGCTGACGTACCGTCATCGTTGAATACCTCGTAAGTTGCGTTGGCACTGCCTGAAGCATCACCGAATACGCCCTTTGCTCCATTACCGTCGTTAACGGTAGTTGTAGCAGTCTTACAATTTGTATTCTTACCTACGATTACCTTGGTGTCACCATATACATAGCTGTTAGTACCGTAACCGGCACCATATACGTTACATGAAGAAGCACCGATGTCAGATATTACATCGAAGTAATCCTTACGGAGACCCTTCAGCATGTTAGAACGCAGGTCAACGGTTACATCACCATTGATAGTACCAGACTTATAGCAACCGCCATAGACGTTACCACCAGTGTACTCAACATGCTCCTCACCATCTACAGTCACATGCACGGTATCGGGTTTGAAGACATTCTCGACTAACAAACGTATCATTGGCTTCTCTGACTTACGCTCACCGAGCAGATAACCACCAGTGTGCTTAGTCACATTACCCGTAGCAGAGTTGTGCCATTCGTAGTTTGCATTGTTACAGCCACCAATGATGTGCTTGGTAATCTCAAGACCTGTTGGGAACTTTATGTCAACCACATTACCCTTGTTTGCACCTGTCTCAGCTGGATATACGTTCATGTTACCACGGTTACCGCCACAGCAGAAGATACCAATAGTAGCATTTGACACATTACCCGTAGCAGAACCATTCCACAATACTGTAGGCTGTATAGACATCTCCACTGGGAGGAAGTACAGGTCGAGCAAGTGCGGATAGACGATTGGTCTGTCCTCAATATCCACTGGCAGATACTTCTTCTTGATACCACGGTTGGCCGGGTCTGTCTCCCACTTCACAGTATCCTCAAGGTTGAGGTTATTTATGGTCTGGAAGTTTGACAGGAATGAATTCTTCTCAGAGTCAACGAACAATGCATCACCGTCAGAACCGAGGAATACACCACCGACATTGATATTGTCCTTAATATTGAACGTCACCTTGGCAGAGTTGACACCAGTGTTAGTAACAAGACCATCAACCGTAGCACAGTTACCACCGCCAAAGACATTACCCCTAATGTTCAGTCGATCACTTTCAGAAAGACCGTAGAGTTCGATGTTAGACTCTATCGTTGAAGGACGGAAAGTTGAAATGTTGACAATCTTCTGTGCGTCACTTGCATAGTTAGAGCTTATCATACCATCGCGCATCGGCACGGTATAAACGAGGTCATAACCTTCGAATACAGCCGTCTTGAGGTAGTGCTCATTAGGTGTTACTTCTGTCTCACCGTTAACGCCGAGAGCATAGAGGTAGTCACCATTACCACCACCGTAAACGTCGCCATAGAGGTTACCACCATACATCTTCAGGTAAGTACCCTGCCCTGCTTGGTGTTGTTCGTTCTTGTAACCGACCGTACCTGATACGTCGTTACCACCATAAACGTTCTTATTGATGAAGAGTTTAGAGTTATCGTTGACAGAATATTTATTACCATCGAAGGTAACTTCTTCACGCCAACCAATCTGAATGTTGGTATTCTCGTAAACGTCACCGATAAGACCACCACCGAATACTTCATCGATATCGCCTGATGTCACGAGCAGGTTGGTCTCCTTAACAGGAGCATAGTAACCACCAGTGAACACACGACGCATGAAGGTGTTACCGCCAATGTGAACGTTTGTCTCACCATTTACCTTACCATTATAACCACCGCCGATAACGTCAAGCAATGACTGCTTCGTTACGAAACGCTTATTGTAAGGTATATTTTTGGTTTCCATCGTGTCAGACGGCAGGCACTCACCTTCAATACTGATATCAACGTGAGTGTCACCCTTTACAAGGGTCTCTTTTCCGTAGCCTGCACCGAACACGCTGAAGTGAGCTGAGCCTATCTTATTATAAGACTCCAGCCATTCACGCTCCTGGAACAGGTCACCTACAGCATCTTCACGACCGATAACTGCAGTCTTATCGAGCATACCATTGGTCATTGTCACATAAGCATCGCCATCAATCGTTGAGCAGTTGTAACCGCCACCGTAAGCATTGTGGTTAATGACGAATTTACGGTTATATGGATCATACTGAGAGCCGTATGTCTGGTTGCCGTATGTATTGGCAGGCTTCCAGGCACGTATGTCCTTACCTTCCTCGTCTGTGATGAGCCAAACAGAAGACAAGAGCCAATCACCACCCGAAATGTTAAGACGTGTATTACCCTTGACAGCAGCATCCGTACGTATGGTGTCAGCAGCTCCGTTAGCGGTGTAAACAGTATCAACAATACCGTAACCACCGGCAAATATATTATTACCGAAGTTAGAGCCCTGGATATCGACATCAGTATGTCCGAAGACAGTACCACACATACCACCACCAAAGACATTACCGAATACGTATCCTTGCTGACTTTCTATGTTTGAATCATCAACTACAAGTTTGGTATTACCATATACAGCGCCCAAACGAGTGTAATCGACACACAAAGAATCAGGACGTCCGCAACCACCGGCATAAACATCTGACATGATATGTCCGCCATGGATTGAAACAGCAGTTACAGGCTCTGCATTCTCAGCAGCAACTTGGATATTATCATAGTTATTCTGATAAGCACCCACACTGGCAACGTCACCACCACCTGCTATAGTACCATAGACGATAGTAGCATCGATAGGCAGACCATTATCACCACTGTATATCTTGCCATCTTCGTCACCAACGACTTTACCGTAAACATTAACTTCAGATGACTTAACTACACGTGCAACATCATCATAGTCAAGAGTTGGATTGCCGCTTTCGTCTTTAGCAGACTCAACGCCAGCACCACCACCGTAAACGCTACCAGAGATGATAGAACCATTTACGATGACAGTAGAAGTGCCTACAACCTCACCGAGTTTGTCAGCGTTGGCAGTTGCCGTAGCCATACCTACACCACCGCCGAATACGTTGCGGCAGCCAGAGGTACCATCCATGGTAACGGTAGTGTTACCACCGACTTTACCAGCCCAAGAACCACCATATACATTAGCCATCACGTGACCATGCACACCACCAGACCAAGCGTAACGCGAAACGCGGAAACGACGGTACTGGTTGTTATCGAAACTACTACCATAGAGAAGTTTACGCTGTTCCTGGCTCAGAGAATTCCAGCGTGACTTCATTTCCTCCTCAAAGAGACGGAAGTTCACATAGTCATCCTCATATGATTTATACTTCTTGTATTCATCGTAAGCCTTCTTCTCCGCTTCATAAGCAGCAGTCTGATCTGCAGTTGCATTTTCAGGTAATTCTGGCTCAATGTAGTTAGAAACATTCATAGACACATGAGTATCGCCACCTATTGTAGTGTACTTACCGTAGCCGCCACCAAGCACAGAGAACTGTGGATAAGACTTATTCTTGATGAGCTCATACCACATCATTGCAAATGGAGTAAGCGTAGCTTCATCATAATACTGCAGACCTTCGGTAACAAGACCATGGTTCATGGTCACATTAGAGTTACCGGTAACCGTACAGAACACATTACCACCACCATATACGTTGTGGTTGACTTTGACATGCATCGTGCTCCAGTCAAAGAAGCCCTCCGTACCACTTATATCATCAGCGGTAAGAAGTCCCTTACCATAACGTGAAGTCTCAATAACGTTGGTATTGTCAAAGTAATAAACCTGACCATGAGTGTAGTCATCACACTGCTGGCTCCAGAGCATAGAACCGCCATTGACTGTAATATTAGTGTTACCACCAATGTTAGCAGAAACAGCACCAGTGCCCGTAATTCCACCGTTAGCATCAAGCACACCAAGACCACCGCCATAGATGTCGCGAGCCAACTGGCCACCTTCAATCAGCAAGTGAGTGTTACCTTCTACGTCAGCCATCTCACCACCACCATATATGTCACCATATATATAAGGTGAAATAGGCTTACCGTTCATTGTAGAATCTACAGAGTTGAAGAAAGTAGAACCATAGACAGGTCCGCGGCTACCACCGGCAAACACATTATGGAATATAGTACCACCGGCAGCTACGACAGTAGAGACAGTATCATTCTTTGTAGATTTAGTATGATTAGCATCACCTACCCATGCTACGTCACCGCCGCCATATACAGAACCATATACCTCACAGTCACGGAGTACCTCAACATACGTAGTGCTGTCAACGTCGCCGCGCGCACCACCACCGAAGATGTCACCGTAAACCAGACCACCGTTAGCCGTTACGCGAGTGTGACCACCCACATGTCCGAGGTCTGTCTGTACTGTATAATCCGCACGGTCTCTCTTACCATAACCGCCACCATATACACGGTGTATATAAGTATTACCACCGATGGTCACCTTAGTATCCTCGAGGACTTTACCCTCCATACCACCGCCGAGTACACCCAGTACAGTATATCCAGCAATACCATAGCCATTGCTATAGATACCGATGGAATGTTCTGGATCGCCTGCAGCGTTAGCCTTATCATTACTTACAGGATTGCCGTCCTCATCCAAGAACATAGTAGAACCCTTAGCAAGTACATCCGTAGTTGTAGCATCCTCAGTCAGTATGTCCTCCATACCTACGTTGACGATAGTATTGCCAACCGTAGTCTGTTCGCCATAACCACCACCGAACACATAGAAGTGTGGGTTATCATTGTCATAGTATGACTGCTCCCATTCTTCAGTCTCAAGCAGTGCCTTCGGTGTCATACCACGTGTAACGGTAACACGAGCCGTAGAGTCAACGGCACAGTAAGCATTACCACCACCGTAGATGTTATGAGCATTTCTGCCTCCTCTCGGGTCAAGCCATATTGACACATTCTTGGTCTTGCCATCAGAACCCGTAGTTTGTGTTGTCTCGACGAAACGTGACTTATCTTTCGCCCACGTCTTAATATATATATTCTCGAAAGCATCGATGTCATTCATCGTCACACGATCGTTATACGAATTCTCTAAGAAGGCGTTAACATCGAACATCTTATCCCACATTACAGTGTAACCATTGAGGAACACGTCAGTGAAGCCATGGACACTTGCAAGCTTATTATTTGCAGGGGTGGTAGAGTCGTAAACGCCGTTACCACCACCATAGATGGCACCACCTACATGTCCTGCAGACATACCTACGTATGTATCGCCATTTACGTCAGCAGCATTACCGCCACCGTAGATATCACCATACACGTAAGCTTCATCGGTCATAGTATATACCGTAGTGTGACCGGTACCTACAATCTTCGTACCGATAGAAGTCGCACCTTCTTTCAATTCACCCAGATGTTTTTGGGCGCCACCATTAGTTATCATACCAAGACGCTCAAGCTCTTCCACATAAGCAGCTAACGAATCAGTACCAAGGGCCGACTTAACCGCATAGTTAACATCATCTTGCACTCTCCAATAAGAATCTGCTGCATATACATCTTGTGGAGCAAAGATACCAACGGTAGCCTTGTTACCACCGCCGAATACAGAGCCATAGACAACACCCTTGTTAATATTAACCTCGGTATTGTACTTTACGCGGGCATTATCACCACCGCCATATACATTACCATATACATGAACAGTTGAAGAGTCAGAGTTGATATTTACGGTGGTGTTACCCCAGATGCGAGCCATGTTCAAGCAGCCCTCACCCTGTGGATTACCTGCCTTTCCGTAAGGAGCTATTAAATTACTATTGTCTTTCAGAGTACCTGTACCTGCACCAGAGCCATAGATATTACCCTTGAAGGTACCACCGTTAATGTTCATCACCACATTACCAGTAATCTGGGCGTTACGAGAATAGCTGTCCTGTGTAGTACCGAAAGAAAGATAATCAAAATCAGTCGGGTCATCTATGTCATACTTACCCTGTGCTTCTCTACCTACCCAAGACCAATCGCCATTGTAGCCCAACTGACGATAATAGTAGATGTCGTTACCACGACCGCCACCATATACATCACAGTTGAACGTACCGCCGTTAATATTGATCTCTACGGCAGTCTTTCCCTCAGCGCCAAGCACTGAACCACCAAGAGGGTTAGGCGCCTGAGACGGGAAGTTAATCAACTGATTATTTACATAGCCGTTACCTGCGCCATATATACCTGCGCCCTGCGGTAATTCACGTGGGAAGAACACACCACCATTGATAGTAATGGTAGAAGAAGTCTCTGCCGGGTCAATCTTTGTGGTGTACTTCTTTGTTCCAACGATAGAGTCGATACAAGTGAAATAAACCTTATCAGCACCAGTATGCTTCTTATATTCTTCATAATCACCATAGAGTACGACCTTATTGCCGAACTTTTCTATTTCAGTAGAAGTGTAAGAACTCTGTGTCGTTACATTGGCCAAATATGGCAGACGCAGGTCATTAGTATGCAGAGAGTCAGTACCAATACCGTTGAAGCCACCGGCACCGCCACCATAGATACCAGGCTGTGCCATATAGTAGTACTTCTTTCCATTCTGATCATACGTACCGGGCTTGGTGCCTGCAGTCTTATTCTGGTAAGCCTTCAGACCGTAAAGACCAGGCTCTGTATGCTTATCATTCATTGAGTTATTTACGAGGTCATCACTCTCCCAACAGTTAAGGTCAAACGTACCACCATTGATGGTAATGTTAGACTTACCATAGAAGGTTGACATACATACACCTGTATTGCTTGAATTACCCATGTGACGACCAAGAGCACCGCCATAAATCTCACTGACTACGACGCGCTTATCAATATCATTCTCGTCAGTGTATCTTGAACTTGCCGGGTCAACAAGAATGTTACAACGTCCGAAGTAGGTATCAAACGGCATATACACATCAGCAGCACTACCATAGTAATCCTTAATAGCATAAAAACCACCAGAAGTACCGAAGCTATTTGACTTACGCTTATTACCGAGCGAACCAGAAGTAACACGTCCTATGATACCAGAGCGGATAATGATATCCATGTCACCATACTGCGCACCTTCATGGTTACCCGCCATTACGGCACCAATATCGTAACTTGCAACCTTATCAGTAGAGTTACCATATTGTACGTTATCACCGGTATTAGTCTTACGGTCGATATCAATAATGATAGTACCCTTGATTGGTCTGTTAGGCGTACCGACAATACCATTTTGCAAGTTATCACACGACTGACGGCCAGAAGCGCAGACATTACTGCAGAAGCCAGACCTTACGGTGATGGTAAAGCCTTCCGGATGCGGCAGATACTCGTCTAATTCATAGTTAGAGACTGAGCCCGGAACTCTCAAGAAGCGGTCGTCATTATTACATCCGCCAAAAATCTGCAAGTCAGCAATACGTGTACCAGGAAGCGGACCTACCTCAGCAGAAGCAGAAGAAGCAGATGGGAAATTCTCCATTACGATGCCTTCACCAAGTTCCAGACTATGATACTGACACATAATAATACCATAACCGTTATCTGGTGACTCATGAGTGAGCGTCAGATGCTCAAGACGAGTATCGCCGAAGAGAGCAAACTGTGTTCCATTACCAGAACTATTAGCCATCTGGAGCTTACCTTGGAAGTTAACTCCATCATCTCTGAGCGTCGTGATGGTTGCATTACGGTTCATGAATTGCTCTGCACCGCGGTTATACCATACAGCATAGGTACCGGTGGTACTATTACCATTGTAATTCTGCGTACCGAGACCGAAGCCCTCCCTTGTCTGTGCAGCAGAACTATTACCTATCAGGATGATATAGTTCTGATCCCACGTAGCTCCCTCGGTCAGAAGCTGATAAGCGCGAGGCCACGTCTTCACAGGGGTCTGAGGAGTCTTACCATCATTAATATCATCACCCACACCAGTAGTCTTTTGAGAACCAGTATCAGTACCAGTCTTTTCTGTATATTCCATTATAACGCTATTAGGATTTATATAGATATAATCCTTACCCCATGAGCATCCGACAGTATTACGGTAGAATTCAAAGTTATAACAAGCCAGTGAAGTATCTCTTATGGTTACAAGACATTCATACTCACCACGGTTGCTATTAGCATCAAGTGTAACCTCGAGATAAGACTCGTTACCAACTATAATTCCGTCGCCCTTACGAGTCCAAAGATATGAAACAACATATTTATTCTCCGCCAGCCATTTAGCATCTTCTGGCGAGATCTTAGCAGTCATCGTAGTCTTTATAGTAGCCGGAATTTGATGATTAAGATCATCGTATTGCTCTTTTGTCTTGTCCTTATTTAACCATGATGTACCGGCATAAGAAGAACTATCTAGCGTATTCGTATCATTACCCGTACCTGCAAACGTATATGTAAAGCCAAGATCAAGAGCTCCCTCCGTATATTCCCCCGTACGCTGATCAGCTGCCAGGAATTCCTTGTAAGAATACAAGACAGCAGGAGTACGCAACAGTATCTCACGAGCAGTAGCATTATCCTGCAAATTTTCTTCAAGCCATCCGATACCATCGCTTGCCACGCCACTCGCTGGTGTATAGATTGTATCGTTTATCGTGACGCCGTTATTCGTATTAGTTTCAATTGTCATTGTCATATCAGACAATTTGAACAACTTCTGATATGCATACCATATTTCTGCCCAGTTCTTTACGTTCGTCTTCTTGACTTTACCGCCCTTCAAACTGAAGACGATACTATCACCATTCTCATAATACTTAGGTTCCGGAATGTAAGCACCGATAGTCCATGCTACCTTTTCTTCTTTAAGATATGCCGAGTCGCCTGTTATTACCCAATCGAAATACGTACGAGCGTGGTCATAGTCATAAAGCCACTTATTGATACAGTCGCCTACATCACCACATGGATAGTAGTTTTCCACGCTCTTAGTCTTTTTACTTGCATCCCAATTATAGAATTCAGCCTGACTGATACGCACGTCGGCAGAGTCAGATTTCATATAATCTGCATAGCTACCATAAGTCTTCTGGGGATTATAAACAACTGTAGTATCAATTCTTACCGAGAACTCACTTGCCTGAACAGTGCCAGGTACACGCACGGTGTCAGACTTGAAAGTCTTATTACCATTGGTAGCCATAGCATAGAAGAACTGGTCGTGAACAGACGATGTATAAGTATAGGTTCTTCCGTCCTTAGCTGCAGCCTGAACTTTGTTGTTACAAATGTCATACCACTCATAAGAAAAATCATCTAATCCGGTCTCTACACCATGAAGTGTAGCAACCACCTTAGTTGAATCAAGAGCAGCCTCAAGATGCTCTACGCTCTGAGAGGTGAGTACAGGACGACCAGACCAATGGGCACCACGCGAGTCGCCAACAGCAGTCTCATCCTCCCAAGCCCATGCCTTCTCACCATTCTCACTGAACTCTTTCTTTACTTCATTCTGAAGAGTGGAATTATTGTTCCAATCCTTCCATATACCCTGGTTGACACCTATATAGTAACCATTGACGTCTTGGTTGCCATCAATACTTTTCTCATTACCATTACCATGGCTGAGGATAGAACGAGCACCCTCAAAACCTGAGAGAGTACAAACACGCAGTGGATCAGCAGGAGTAGAATCAGTAATAGGACCGAAATACATCAGCTTACCACCACTACCATACAATCCACCGTTTATTGTATTATTATGTGCAGCATTCTGGCTATTACTCTGATTCTTAGCCCAGATCAAACCAGCACTGGCATGGTTACGCCAGTCACCACGGCCAGTGAGGTAAGTTCCGTTTGCGTTAGGATTGGTATATTTTGAACCATCATATTGTTCATCACCTTTAGCCAGACGAAGCCAGTAGTTATTGTAGTATCCAGTCTTGATAATGTCAGGATAACCAATCCAGTGCTCGTGAATCTGCTGCGAGGTGGTGATATTCTCATTCATCGCACCATAGTTAACATAGCCGAAGATAGGACCACCCATCATGCACATGCCACGCATCTGACCAGTGAAGAACACATGCTCAGGCCAAGGCAGAGAAGTATAGCCGGCAGTAGTGTACATAGAACCTACGATACCACCAGCATTGAAATAGAAACGTTTTGCCGATCCGCTATATCCTTCCGGGGAACCAGTGCTGATGTTACCGGCATTACAGGATACCATTGGGATATCGATATCAATATCCGTAGAGAGATAGTGAAGCTTTACAGAGCCAGCCACATCGCCACGCATCTGGTCATAGGCAGCCTGCACGCGACCTACAATACCACCTACCCACAGGTGGAACTGATATTTACCATTGTGAATATCGAAGCAAGAATAATCAGTACGTGCACAGGTATTGTCCACAGCTGCTGCAACGATACAGCTCTTTCTGACATCAATATTGTAGATATCGGCATTTCTCGTCACCATACCGGCGAGCGCGCCAACGGCAACGTTAGTACCACGCGAGTCGTTAAAATCACGATTCTTATGGAACCTCGACATGGCATAAGCGAACGTACCATTATATACGTCATGCTCAAAGATGGCATTCTCAATGATGACATTCTTGACTACGGCATCCGTTCTTGCTTCATCACCGACCTTCACTGTTGCACCACCGCCGACACATCCGAACAGGCCATAGCACTCCGTGGCATGCTCATCGTAAGTTATGGCAAGCGAACCGCCGCGCCATATCTGACGCAGGTTTTTGATTATCTTACCGTCGCCGTCGAAGGAACCGCGGAACGTATGCTCCGAGTCATAAATATCCTCGCTGGTGAAGCCGCAGATAGGGTCAAAATTGTAAGCCGGGTTGAACTTGTGTCGTGCGCTATAACCTGCTCCGCTATAAGTCGAGTTACTCTCTACACCCTTATCATTATAGTACGTCACGTCGTCTGACAACTTTTGCAGTTCGGTAACGTTGGTAGAAAGTTCATCTGGGTCGAGATCGATGTTGCGACCGAGAACGAAGTAAGCCGTATTGAAATGGTTGGCATTATCCTCGTACGTACCTATCTGGCTACCATCAGCAGCAAGAATAGGACCATTGTCGATCGTACCGCTCATGCGCGAGAGCTCAGACCAGTAGCGCAGTTCCTCGGCTGTGCTTATCATATAAGGATTCTCCTTCGAGCCACGCGTTTTGTTATCATCAGCGATGGTACCAATCTGGCTCATATAGGTATTACCCTTATATGTCACTGTCACAGAACCATCTTGATTGTCCTTTGGCGAGTTCATGGTAGGCAAGTATGCACGCGGCAAAGTGAGAGAAGCTACAGCTCCATCACTAAACGACACCATCACAGTTGTCGTACCGGAATAGTTTGGTGCAACCTCTACCGTCGCGCTATTAGCACTTCCCGTTTCCTTACCATTGACATACCACTTCCATGTAGGAGACTTAATGTCACCGGCGGTGTATGTCATATTTATAGTATGCGACATAGTGCCACGCTGACCGAGGTTTTCATCGACAAGCGCCACCTTAGCGAGAGTGGCGATATAAGCCAGACTATTGATATAAGAAGAAGCCTGCTCCGCACTAACGTAAGTACCCACATTATATCCCTGCATGAAATAGCAGTAGTATGCAGGAGTAGAGGTTCCAAAAACTGATGAACTATAAGAGGGATAAATGCCCTGAGCATTAGTAGAGGTCGCATTAGAACCATTATTTTGCGTGTACCATATCACGGTATGTGAATTGCGCGCCGTACCGCTGACGCTGTTCTGTCGAGGCAGCGTTACAGTAGCATCACCCACGTCAAGATAGCCATCAGTGAGAGCAGCAGAGTAGTTCTTGTAAAGACTACAGTTCTGTACAGCCGCACTTAAACCGAGCTGATATCCATTGTACATCCACTCGTTAGTCTTCTCACGCTGTGCTGTACTGATATTATCGCCCTCAGCCGAATAGTCATCCGAAACGACGTTATTGCTCGAGATGCTTGAACCTTGGAACATACCGCACACTGGACCTACAGCTCCAAATGGTGCGTTGATCTTACAGTTGTAAGCACAAAGTCCTTCCGGCATTGCATCGCATGGTTTTACGACATTACCTACGACGCCGCCCACATTGATGCTACCCTGATTGTAGCCATATCCTGTACCACGAGTAAGCAAGATATTCAAGTTAGCTCCAGAAGCACCACACTTTTTCATACTGGAAGCAGAGCCTACCAAGCCGGCCACGCCACCGATAGAAACTATTGTAGCTCCAGCATCGAGAGCAGCAGTGCTAATGGAAACACCTACGGTCTTACTATCGCTTATGACACCGCCATTGGCAACTCTACCAACCATGCCGCCAATACTGATATAACTACCCCATTGTTTCATTTCGGAAGTGAAAGACATGCTACTGGATTCCACCTTACAAGTGGCAACCTCACCTTCAACGATGGCAGCAAGAATACCATAACAGCAGGTATTCCATTTGTGTCCATCGGTAGCCGTAACATTGCTCACGGTGAGTCTCTGAACCTTACCGGTGATGCCGCAGAACAAACCGCCATAGCAGTTATTGTCGTATTCAAGCTTAAAATTCCTCACCGTACCGCCGTTACCATCGAACGTGCCGGCGAAGTTAGCCTGATACTGCTTCACACCATAAGTCCAGGTTTTTCCGTCAAGGTCAATATCCAGACCTTCGGTCATCTTCCAATGACTGGAGTTGCCTTCCATCACCGAGCCGAAATAGGCGAAAGCCTTTGGCGTCTCGATGATGTAAGGGTCGCTCGACGTACCGGTACCGGTGATACCGGCATCGGAGAGCGTGGCAGGCGTCTCACCATCCCACTTATCAGCGAACGACGTCACTACTCCTGTGATAAGTATCACAGTGAGCATCAGCGACTTTCTGAATGTTGTAAGAATTCTGTAGGTTTTCTTCATTTCAGTTATGTTAGATTTGTTATTTTCACCTTATATATATAAGTGCATAAGTAGGCACTCTATCAATCTACAAAGTTAATAAATTTTCAATGAGTTTAGAAATGTTTTAACTAAATTATTCTTTCTTTTAACTTTTTTTTACAATATAGTTATTTCAAATCAATAAAGGCAGGTTCTATAAAAAACAAAAGCTATCATACCTGAATTGGATATGATAGCTTTTGCAGTGTAATCGCTATGCTTTTGCAGCGTAATCGCTATGCTTTTGCAGTGTAATCGCTATGCTTTTGCGAGGCAATCAGATAGCGATTAGAGTGTACAGAAAATCAACATCTTACTCATAGAGTTGCTTCTGACCTCCGATGATGTAAATCATGCCCTTGCGCATCTGGTCAGGATCCACCGGTTTGCCCGAGAGGTCAAAGACTGCATCAACGTCATCAGTATCTTCCTTGACACCGCTGACCGTTGTAGCATCTTCATAGAACTCTTCTTCGTCAACAATCTCAGAGAACTGTAATCCCTTGGCCCCGAGCGTGATGCCGGCTGCCTCAAGAGTAGAGGTCTGCAGGTAAGCCTTGCGTGCAGGTATGCTGCTTCCAACGAACTTATAGAATCCCACTCCCGGATTGATGGCAGGTTTGTATGCCAGCGTATAGACATTGAGTGTACCTACGCTAACTGCATGATTCTCGGAGTTGCCATCAAGCAGCGAGTATTTCTCTTCGACGTCGCCTTGAATAACCGGTCTCACGGTATTGTAGGTGCCACGGAAATAGTAGGTACCAGGAGTAGCATACAGGATATAGCCACGTTTGCCCTTCAATCCTGAGGCGCCTGTTATCTTCATCAGTCCAAGGGTAGAGCCGTTAAGTGACACAGCGGCATATACCGTCAGTCCATCGACATCAGAGAATGTCGCGTTCTCAGGCAGGCAGACCGTACTCCATCCCTTTCCAGGCTCAGGACCTACCTGTTTCACCTCAACAGCGTAGGTACCGAGAGGTTCGTAGGTTACTATTTCAGAAGCGTCACCCAATCCTCCGCGCTCATTGGCAGCACGAATGACGAACCTGCGACCGGCCTGTTTCTCACCAGGGTTAATATGGTTATAAGTAGCCATTGTATAGAAGAGCGTGTCGCCTGTTTCTTCATCGATACGGAAGATGAAGTAGCAGAGAGCCTTCTGTTTAGCAGTCCATGTGATGATGGTAGAGCCATCGGAGTTGGTACTATTCTCCGGCAGAATTCCAGCCATAGACACCTGCTCTGTATAGACGGTTGGGTCATAGGCCTCGTCACCGCCAAGGACATTATGCAGTGTATATTCGGCAGCCTGCTCAGCGGTGAGGATACAGTCGTCAGAACCTGCGGCAGGTGTAGCATTACGCAAGGTGCGACCGGTCAAGTCGGCAGCCGTGCCATCAGCGTTCATAGAGCCATATTCATGCATACGACAGAGGAGGTTCTTTGACATGACACCATATCCCACGGATTGCGGCATGCTTTGATAAGTAGCATAGAGGAATGTCTGCGATGGCGAACCCTGCCATGTACGTCCGATGGTATAATTACCATTCTGTGCGTTATGAGCAGCAACAGACTCGCATTTTATTACCGCATTATTGAATACATATCCCCATTTCTCATCGAAGGTCTTGTCAGCGCCGACATAATTCACTGTAGTAAGAGCCGACTGATGACTTGAGGCTACGATGTTATTGCCTGTTGCGCGCTTACGGAGTACTAAGACAGGATTCTCCCACCATGACTCACCGCTGCCGCAGATGAAATCGACGGTACCCCATACCTGACAGTTCTCATAGTAACAGTAAGTATGGAAGAAGCCCGGTGACGTACCTTGAATAGAACTCGTATTAGAGGCACTGACATAAGTGTCCTGATATCCCTTCATCGTGACATTCTTCCAGATAGAATGAATACCGCGATCGTAAACGGCAGCCGACTGTCCGCCAGGGTTTGCATCGCCACGCTCTACCTGGAAATCAGAGTAGCGGTTCTCGACTGTGAAGTCCTGGAAATAGCAATCCTTTTTCGCCGTGCTGACACCAAGGGTATTGGTCCAGCTGATGCCATAGATATATGGGTCGCTATATATCAGTGTGCCATCCTGACTCTGACCGACGAGAGATACGTTATTACGCTTTATCCAAGTCTGGCCGTTATAGAAATTATTCACAACGGCAGAGACACCATCCTTGTTATCTTTATAGGTACCATTATATTTCTCTGCGCCCTTCATGCAGTATTCTCCATTCGGCACGAAGATATAGAAGCGTTCTGAACCGCCATCGGCATTAGCCAATGCCAGACCTTCGTCAAGAGTACCGTAAGGCACATTGAGAGAATCCAGATTAGCAATCACATCATCTTCTACGATTTGGATGCGTCGGTCCGCGGTTTGAGTGGCACAGTCAAAATTCTGATTATGTGTTACGACGAAATCGAACTTACGCGGAGACACAGAAGCAGAAGAACTCCTTGTGGTGAATGCCACGACAAGGTCTTGATTGTAAGCCACGCCGTAAGTATCCTTGAGAGTACCGGCAGGAATAGTAAGAGAATAATCATTACCATATTCCAAATCCCAGTACGTAAAGCTCAGAGTTTTATTGCTTACCACGGCCTTCAACTGCTGACCTAATCCTGTAGTAGCGGCGAGCGTAGCATCGGCAGCCACGTGATTGAGAGCTATGGCTATAACGCCCTTTGTGTCAACTTCCGTCGCAGAGCCGTCCATGGCGTTTTTGCCATCGACTGTAATCGATGTCACCTCTGGTGCTACGGTGCCTGTGACGCTGAAAGACACGCTGTATGTAGCTACTGTCACGCCGCCGGCTGTCTGAAGCAGGATTTTAGCAACCGGGTTGGATGTAGTAGCCTGGGTAATCACGCCCTTACCGCCGTTGGAAGCGCTAATGGCCAGAACCGGCATAGAGTTGCCACTGTATCTTGCCTCAAACTCCACATTCTCAAGTACTTTGGCAGTTTTGAGCGTAGTAAGCTGTGTCTCATTTACAGAAGTGCCATCAATGGTAACGCCGGTAAGTTCCGGCTGTCCGCCAATCGGATTGTAAGTAACCTTAACATAGGTCATACGTGTTGCAGCTCCGAAGTTAATATCCTCCATAGCTTTTTCACCCGTATAGGCTACGCTGACTGTTTTTCCGCCATCAGACGAGGTAGTATAGTTTGTAGTACCGGCAATCGAAACGTTCTTCACCGCACCATTGTCAGAGTGCAGTTCGATGACGCAGTTTGAAGATACCGGCAACGTGAACACCGCATTCTTGTTTGCCGTACAGCTGCTCTCAGCTGTTGTGCTATTAGAAGAAGCGTTCGTTACACTACCCTTCGAACCATCGATGCGCAGCGGCAGGTCGATTTTTGTGCCTCCGATGTTGAGTTGGTCAACGATCAAACCGGCAGCAGACGAATAGTATATAGCCGTAGCACCGCGTGCAGCACTCAACGGCCATTCTATCGTTGTAGCCTCACTGACCTGTCCGCGTGCTACCGTATTAGCCACGAAATGCGGTGAGAGAAGCAGGTCGCCGTCAACGGTGTTAGCTTCATTGACCAGATACTCCTGACCGAAGTCGTAGCGATTGTCCTTAATATCGGTATAATAATCAAGGGTATATCCTTCGAGGTATAGATGCTGGTTATGCTCAGGCATTACGAACTTCTCATCCCACTCCACATGCTGCTGATATGGAGGCAGGCCGTCAGCCTGTCCGCCGGCAGAGAAATCGACATAGTAGCTCTTCTTCTCACCATAGACAGCCTGCAGCGTATGGTAATCATTGAGTTGCAGCGTTATGCTCTCATCACTTACAGCACTATAGGTAACGGTACCGCCTGTAGAGAATGAGCCAGTGCCGTCCCAGTCCGTATGCAGTCGCGTGGTGCTGCCGGCCTTCTGATAAGAGCCATCAGGATATATACGTGTGCCGTTGCCCTCCTGCCAATACATCAACTCATAGTACTTGTTGCGATTAGCGTTAATCGTAACTGACGTACCATTGATGAATGCCGTGCCTCCATCAGTGGTCTTCTGTCCGCCTTCTGTAGATAATGCCACGGTACCCATACCGGTGTTGTTAGAACTGCTATAGAGCGTCTTACGCACGGCTGTAGGCAGAGCCACCTCGATATACTGATAGTACGCATAATCGTCACCTATATTCAGCGTGGCTGTAATATCCGTTGACTTCACAGTCCAGTAATACAGATAGGCATTATCACTGTTGCGTTTCAGGTTCTCATCATATATATTATCAGGCATCATGCCATTAAGGCGCGTGCCCTTGAGCGAAGACGCATCGTCGTTAATAGGAGCATAGGTAGCAAGGGTTACTACTGCGCCATAGCCGGAAGGTATTGTAATCTTCGTGCCTTCCTTTATATATGCCCATGTATCTATATCGGTATTTTCGACTACCGCCCCACTCGCACTGGTGTCTATTGTCAAGGCCACGTCTATATCCTCGGTTTGGTTCTCCACCTCGCCTGTATCGTCATTACGCACACCCTGACCACTGATTTCCGTTTTCGTAACCAGAGACAAGTCAGATATGCCGGAGATGTTATCCATACGCTGTGCTCCGTAGCCCGTACGGAAATCCCAATGTATCGTAACCTCTTCGGTCACCCTTTCGATTTTATCGACCTCACAGTTATACTTAAACACTGGTATAAGCGTAACAGTCTGGCCTTCAGACGCAAAGAAGTTACTTGAACCAAGTTCATAGCGCTCATGCGTATCCTTATCCTCCCAGTAGAGGAGTGTATAGTTTGGTACGTGAAGCGTATGATTAGAAGGCACGTTGATAGCAGTTGCTACGATACGCTCCGGGAATACGGAATAATTAGGTATTCCCATCGTAACGGCATATTTCACATAGTCCTCTACGCTATTGATAGTACAGCTATAGATGCCTTCATACAGAGACTTCTCTGTCTGCCATGTGTCGGCATATTTCTCTGTATATTCAACGCCATCACTTCCATACCAGCGTGCGCCCATTACATCATAGACGACTGTTCCCTGAGGACCTGCCTCAAAGTGGGCGTAATACACATTGCTCGTGCTATTTATAGTAACGGTACATGTACGTTCTGAGGAGACAGGGTTCTCGCCTGTCTTATCTGTGCTCCATCCCGTAAAGCCATAGCCCGGCTTGGCTACTGCAGTCATGGTCACTTCGGTGCCTGCGGTGTAGTTGTTACCCTGTACCACAGGCGAGAACTCAAGAATTCCATAAGTATTCGGCCATGAGTAGGCATTGAGTTTATAGGTCTTGAAGTGTGTCTGTTTTTCTGAAACCTCAGACGTTGTCTTCTGCGTATTGGCAGCCACTGCCTTAATGACGCAGTTTCCACTCACATGTATGCCCTGGTCTATACCATTGTCATCAAGATTTGGCACATAGAGCAGTCCGGTCATTTCGTCGGGTTCTGTACCATCAAGGGTATAATAGAACTTGTCGTCAGATGAGCCGTTTGTAAGGACGAATGATGCTTTGTCATTGTTAAGCGTTATCTCCGGAGCCTCGGCATCTGGAGTAAACGTAATCTTGTATATACGCAGATACTGAGGACCGTAGTTAATGCTGTCAGTGAGTTCCTCTCCTTCTTCGTCGGCATATCTTCCCTGCAACAGTACACCACCTGCTGCTACACGAACCGTCGCCGTAACCTTATCCACGCCATTCGAACGGAACTCGGTATTAACGCCATTGACGTTAAGATAGCGATAAGGGCGCTGTGATGAGCCGGTATTGGAGAATTCTACCTCAAGCGTACCTGAGACAGTATTATTGAAGTACATCTGATTACCCTGGAAACACTGGCCACCGCTTTGAACAACATACTGGCCTGCACCTGCAAGATACTGCAAACCGCCGTAATAGCCTTCGGCATCAGTCAGTCCTGCCGGTATCGAAACTTCTGACGGTATTTCTACGTCACTGAGTTTCATATAGCCCTCTTTCTGTGTAAACAGGACGTCTGACGATGCGCCATTCCAATCCCACTTTCGATAGGTATCGACAGGTTCAACCGCAGTACCCGAATATGCTACGGTGCGTCCGTAAGGTAAGCTTATCGTGGCCGTATGCTCCGCGGCTGTAAATGTTATGGTCAGTGTTCGCTCTGCACTCACTGCCGTTCCAGTATATGTAACAGTAAATTGCTGGGCGATGGTTCCATCGCTCTCTATCTGGAATACCTGCGGAGAGATGCTTATATTTGACGAGGCACCATTTACGCTGACGCTGCAGTCACCATAAGAAGGGAATTCTGTGCCTGTCAGTGCAATAAGAGAGGTTGCGCTCTTTACCTTGTCAGAAGTAATCACAAGCGACGAAGGCTCTGCGACTACTGACATCTGAGCATTACTCGTTGAAACAGTGAATGTCTGCTCTGAGGCATGATAAACGCCATTAGCCTCCTGTGAAGCAGTGACTGTCACCACTCCATTGTCAGTTACGGTTATCGTGCCGTCAGAAGAAATCGTTGCAACATTGGTATTGCTTGAAGTCCAGGTGATTGGGGCTTTGCTGAAGTTCACATAGTCATTACCTTCTTCCAAAGTATAGGTCTCTCCAGGTTTCACGACATAATTGCTGTTGTTTATCGTGAAGCCTGCCATGTCGCAGTCGATGTAATACACGTGAGAGCCAGAGCCACTATTCTGTATGCTTATCTCTGTTATGTCCTGTCCCATTGTTGCAGCAGCAGGCACTTCAAAGGTACATTCGGTCAAGGTTGTAGGCTTCTCTGTTCCTATAAGCTGCCAATTACCTTGCGCATCCTTGTACTTGACTATGACACCACGACCGTCAGAGAGTTTGTGTGACTCCACACCTATCTTTATCGTAGAGCCTGCCTTCACCGCTGGTATATACATATAGGTATCGTCGCCTGCCAGCCATATATACTGGTTACCGCTGTAGGACGAGAGTGCTGTGCCGAGGTCGTATGCCAAAGCCAACTTGTCTAATCCTGTTGCTACGGTAAAGCGAATAGGATAGGTCTCTGCTATGTTCACGCCGTTGGCGGTGAGGTACTCATAGTTGTATGAGGCAGTGTTGGCTGTGAAGTATGCACCTGAAGTAATTCCCGTGCCATCGTTTTTCTCATCAAGCGTCCAGCGGTTGTCTGCCGCGAGGTTTGCCTTAGTATCACTACTCCAGTCTGTGAAGTCAAAGGTATGGGCTGAGAGTTTCAGCGTCGTAATAGTAGAGGTGATGCTACCATAGCTGTTGGTTGCCACAAGGTAGTAATATACTCCCTCGGCTGGTTCTGAAACCGTATAAGCCGGAGAGTTAGCTCCTGCTATAGCCGTAGCGCCTTCAGTCGAAGCCTCCGTATTGCTATACCACTGATATGATGTCGCACCGCTAACTCCGACATTCAGAGTTTTGCTTACTCCTGTGCGAGCATTATACCGTGAAGCGAGGTCTGACGTTATCTCAGGTATAGGCAAACGCGGATACGTCAGCGTAAGGCCACTGTAGTAGCCGCCACCACCGATGGTAATGGTAACCTCGGAAGCACGACCCACGTAGGTATATACAAGCGAAGAACCATACAATGTCATTGAGGTGTTGATACTGCCATCGCTGATGGTTGCTGAAGGATTATTATATCCATCAGTAAGTTCTATTGTCATACCGCTGACAGCACGGAATGTGAACTTGGTGCCGTTATTAACCTGTGCGAGATTATCCGAACGACCAGTGTTGTTGAACTTGCCACTGCCATCGGTGTTGACTATGAGAGGTACGTCCTGTGTCTCGCCGTTAACTGATGCCTGAGTAACGAGGTAGTGGTCGCCTGTGTTCTCTCCCCATGCCACAGAGGGCGCACTGTTTTTTGGGCCGAAATACCATGTGGCTTTCACGTTGTTCTCCAGTGCATCAAGGCTATTGGTGTTGGCACGGAAGACCGGGGTCAGGGTGACATTTTCCGTCACAGGATATGCGGAGCCGACAGCATAGTCTGTAGTGCCGTCGTTCCAGCCTACAAGCGTGCAGCCTGTCTTATATAGTAATTTGTTTGGCTGATAAGGCAAAGTAATAGAACCGCCACGCTCTGCGGTGGAGTTGGCTGGCAGGGTGCCGACCGCTCCTGTCTCACCTTTGTCATACGTGATATACACCGTGCCGTCAACCGTGACGGTGATGTTCTTCTCTATTGCCGGCATACCATCGTGGGCAGCCTGACGCAATGTTATGACAGCCTCGCCGTCAGCCACGGAGGTGATAACGCCTGTGCTGCTGACTGTGGCTACACCTGGATCAGACGAAGTGAAGGTTATCGCCGCTGACGAGGACGTGTTATAGTCAATGCCCTTGGTCAGGGCATAGGTTAAGCCGTGGTTGTTGAAACCTAACGCACTCTTCCATACCACGAAGTCGTTATAGTCGCAGTCTATATTATATATATGTATGATAGCGTTAGGCTTGACATAGAGGTCAACATAATCCTTACCCTCATAAGGAGTGCCGACGAGAGAGGCCGCCGTAACCGTCATTGAGGGATAACGCGGAGTATCGTACGCCGTCCAAGGATAGCCGTCTGTGGCTTTAGACGCGACTTGTCCAGCCGGGCTATTAGTAAGACAAGGGCCAGTGGCATCCGTTCCCACATAGATATTCACGCCTCGTGTTCTGTCTAAGCGGTGCGACTCTATCATCATAGACAAGACAGAGCCAACACGCACGTTTGGTATCACAAAACCATAATTAGCATTAGGCTGCAGATACTGTGAGCCTGAGTACACAAAATGGTATGTATCTTTCTTTTCCTCAGGCTGATTGAAAGCCACGCCATAGGCACTGCCTGTCATCGGACCGTCAAAGACTAGGTTGTCGGTCTCTGCTATCACCGCGCCGTTTGCCATCCATCTACCTGACGCGACATTAGTGGTCCACGCTCCCGCGTCACTATAGCTCCATGCCTCTGTATCTGCGGACAGGTTTGTCTTTGTGGCATTGCTCCATGAGGTGAAGTCAAAGGTATGCACTCCATCCTGCACCGTAACCGCACAAATAGAAGACTTAGTGCCACCATTCTCGTTATGAAGCACGCAGTAAACATAATAGGTGCCGGCAACAGCGCGACTGAACACATACGACGAACCGTCATTGTCCGCATCGCTGACCGCCTCGCCCTCGTATGCATTGGTTGTGCTGACATACCATTTATATGTACTTGCGGCGCGCGCTGCAAGTGAAAACATCTTGCTTACCGAGGTTCCGACTGTGGCAGCTTCCGCAATATCATTGTCAATAATCGGCAGCACTCCATCAAACGTACCTGTAACCGTGAACTCAAGTGATTTGCCTGGATAATCACTCGTGGCAGCCTGCGTCAGGGTGATGGTCGCAGTACCGCCGTCAACGATCGTTATGACACCGGCAGAACTAACCGTGGCTACGCTCTCATCACTTGAGGCGTAAGTTATGGCTCCTGTTGATGACGTGGTATAGTCAATACCTTTTGTCAACGTGTAAGTATCATTGACCGGTCGCTCTATAGTCTCTTTGCCTGCAACGACATTCAGGTCAGAGACGGCGATGCGCTCCGCCTTGATGTACGGGCAATATGACATACCGCTGAGCGTGAGCGTGGCAGCATCTTTACCATAATAATACAGCTCAACGACATTGTCATGGTTCTGCTCCCAGCAAGCTAACGCATAGTCCTCAGAGGCATTCGCTGTCGCAATGACATCGTCACCGTTCTTCAGGTTAATCACCGTTGTGTTATAATACGCACACGTGCCCACAGTAAACCTCGTGGGACCGGCAACCGTGGTGGTGACACTCACACCCGTACTACCATGGGAGTTATGATATTTACCTGTAACCGTAGCTACAGAAGACACGTCATCTGCTGATACGCGCTCACCTGCTGATGTCACACCGAAGTTGTATTCAGACAGACTGTTGATTTCCTCCTCTGTCAGCAAAGTGCCAGAAGTGTTGTTAAGTATCATCTCAAAGTCTGTATTCTTCTCATAGGTGAACGTGGCAAAAAAGATATACTGATTACCTGTTGCTCCGTTTGGTTCAATTGCTATCTCTAACTTCTCCGCAGCACGGAAGCCAAACACAGAAGGCATACGTGTAGGACTGCGAGGAGTTGTGCCAGCCACAAACTCCTCACTGAGAAGATTATGGTCATAGTCACCATCCGCATATACTCCTGTTATCATCATTGCGCCTTCACCATTGTTCATATCCAAGAACGAGTCCATACCGGTTATGACATAACCGCTGTTGACATTGATGGTCAGAGAATATGTGCTGACATTCGTAATGCCTCCATTATTCCTTCGCATCTTCAGACCTTTGTTGTCGTTGCCGTCCACTTTTGCGAAAGTGTACTGAGAGCCTGCACCTGCGATATAAGTTCCGCCTATGCTATAGGAAGTACCCACAGCATCGGTATTGCTAGCACTCACCACAGGAGTGGTCTCCGTAGCAGCCCACATTTCCACGCCGCTACCAAGCAGCATGGTAATCGCGAGAACAGTTAACGCGAGTAAACGCCGAGCACATGCAAGGGACTTGCACGCTGAAGCAGCCGCACCGTTCTTCAAGGAGCATTGCGGCCTTGCCGCAATGTAGCCGAGTATATAACGTAAAGTTTTCATAGGCTATATGATATTTTGTCAGTTGATTTTGCTTTGTATATGTCAGTTGGTTTATTATGACGAATAACACTACTCACCGACGTAACACGGGAGGTCATCCCCTATTACGCGGTATTTTTCAATATACAAAATTACAAAACAAACCCCATTAAATAGAATAAAAACATACCAAATAAGTGGAATTTTGTTTTATTTAACACTTTTTACATACGAAATACCCTCAGAAGTGGCAAATATAATCTGCACTTCTGAGGGCATAATCAATGTATTGTGTGAATCTATTATTCAAAGAGAATCATACATTCATCGTGAACCTATCATTCAAAGAATATCATCTGCTCATAGTGAGACATTTTACTCATCATACATGACTTTCTTCCCGCCGATGATGTAAATCATACCCTTACGCATCTGGTCTGGGTCAACAGGTTTGCCAGAGAGGTCATAGACGGTGGCATCGTCATCTGAATCTTCTTTGACACCGCTGACTGCGGTAGGATCTTCATAGAACTCCTCTTCGTCTTCACCAAAGAATGAGAACTGCAATCCCTTAGCACCAAGATGTATGCCGGCAGCCTCAAGAGTTGAGGTCTGCAGGTAAGCCTTGCGGGCAGGTATGCGGCTACCTACGAACTTGTAGAAGCCTACCCCGGTGCTGTCGATAGACGGCTTGTATGCCAGCGTGTAGATATTGAGTGTACCTACTGTGACATCGTGATTCTCAGGGTTACCGTCAAGCAGTGAATACTTACCATCAGTTCCTGCTACCTGCGCCACAGCTTTATAGGTACCATGGAAATAGTATGTACCAGGAGTAGCATAGATAATATATCCACGACAAGCCTTCAGTCCTTCTTCGCCATCTACCTTCTTTAATCTGAGAGTATTATTGTTTTCTATCCTCAAAGCAGTATAGACTGTAATATCTTCGTTATTGCTGAATGTTACATCCTTTGGCAGACAGACTGTGCTCCATCCCTTTTCAGGATCAGGACCTACCTGTTTTACCTCTACAGCGTAAGTCTCAAGAGGCTCATAGGTTATTATTTCAGAAGCATCACCTAATCCGCCACGCTCATTGGCAGCACGAATGACGAACCTGCGACCAGCCTGTTTCTCGCCAGGATTTATATGGTTATAAGTACTCATTGTATAGAATACTGTATCGCCAGTTTCTTCGTCAATACGGAAGATGAAGTAGCAGAGAGCGTTCTTTTTCTCGTTCCATGTGATGATGGTATTTCCATCATTATCAGTGTTATTCTTCGGCTCAACTCCAGCCATAGACACCTGCTCCGTATAAACCGTTGGGTCGTAAGCGTTGTCACCTCCAAGCACATTATGCAGAGTGTACTGAGCAGCCTCTTCAGTAGTCAGGATACAATCGTCAGAACCTGCAGCAGGAGACAAATCTCTTGTTGAACGACTGCTCAAGTCAAGCGGACTGCCATCAGCTGACTTAGAGCCATACTCATGGAAACGCAACAAAGGACCTCCAGTGAACCTTGAATTCCAATATCCCACAGGACTAGGAGTAACATCGAACGTAGTATTAAGGAATGTTACACAAGGAGAGAGACGTAAGTGTGTAGAGAGATAGAACTTATTATTCTGTGCATTATATGTTCTGGTATCCTCTGCCTTTACGCGACCTCCATTGATGACATATCCCCAAGGCTGAGCATTTTCTATAAGCTCACCCGTTTGCTTACCTACATTATAGTTCTTATAGTGTTCCGTAAGCGTAATACAAGCACTATTATAACGATAACGTAGTACTATAGTAGGATTCTGCCAGAAAGCCTGACCCTGATCATACATGAGATAGTTGCTGCCCCAGAGAGCACAATCCTCGTAGTAGTTGTCAGTGGTATTGATAGACGTTGGATAAGTAACATTACCATTCCACACAGTAGATACATACGTACCTTCCTGAGCCTTCATCGTCACCTGCATGGCTATCGTATGGTAGCCATTATCATAGAATGCTGGTGCGCCATAATCATTCTTAGCAAATCCAGCTGCAGGGAAGCGGTTCTCAAACGTCAAATCCTGGAAGTAGGTATCCTTCACATTTCCATTGATCTTAATTGTAGCGGAAGCGTTTAGCCCTACAACAAACGGATCATTATAAATCAACGTTCCTTCCTGACTCTGACCTACAATAGAGATATTATCTTTCTGTAATAATGTACGTCCAGTATAATATTTTCCTCCATTATTATAATCAGACATATTCAGTGATACCGTACCAATGCCTGCACCGACCTTACCGTAAGTTGACGGTATTGACGTGAATGCTCCTGCTGTATTACCACGCATAGAGTATTCGCCATTTGGTACGAAGATGCGGAAGCGAGAAGCGCCACCATTAGCATTTGCGAGGTCAGTACCCTCTTCAAGCGTACCGTGAGGTATTGAGAGAGAGTCGAGGTTTGCAACAACATCCTCCGGAACCACAAGCACGGTATCACTGGCAGTCTGTGTCTCGCTATTCCATACAAACTTCTTGGTAACAACGAAGTCAAACAACTTCGGCTCAATAGAGGCTACAGCCTCAGTAGTGAATGTAATATTGATGTCAGAAGCATATTTTTCTCCATATACATCAGTAAAGGTGTTTGCTGGAATAGTAAGCGTATATGGCTTATTGTTGCTCAGTCGCCAGTATGAGAGCGTAATGGTACGCCCTGACACACGAGAAATGAGCGTCTGTTCAAGTGCAGAAGACTCCACATCCGTTGCTTTCATAGCATGGTCGAACGTGAGCGTAACCGTACCCGTCACTGCCTGCTTACCTTCTACAGTGCCTCCTGCTACCTCCGTAGTATTCACTTTAGCAGTAGTCAGCGATGGTACTGTCTTACCTGTCAGGTTGAACAGAATGGTATATGTAGCCTTAACCACGCCTGCGCTATTCTTCAGCAGTATCGTAGCCTCAGGATTAGCAGCAGTAGCAGCGGTCACCTCTACAGTGCCATCTGTTGCCGTAGCAGTGACTTCTGGCATCGCGTCATTAGCACTATATACAGAAGAAGCAGCATAGTCATAAGACAGTTCAAGAGTATTCTTAAGCGTAGTCAACTCATCTTCAGTAATTGATGTCGTTCCAATCTTCACACCAGAAAGGACTGCATTATCAGCAAGCGGCTTATACGTCACTGATACGTTCTGTATCTTTGCGGCCTTCTTAAACTCTATATTTTGCGTAGAAGCATCGCCTGTATAAGATGTACTGATATTGTTACCAATCAATGTCGTAGCACCTGCTATATCTACATCACCAGCTATGAAGTCAACGCCCGCAATATTCTGCACCGCTATCACGCAATTACTTGTGGTAGGAACAGATAATGTAGCATTTGCACTCACGGCACACTCACCATTTGTGGTTACCACGCTGGCATTATTTACTCTGGCTATATCCAGTTTCACATCAATAGTATTGTTCTCAGCCAGTGCTACCTGTGTCACGACAATACCAGAAGAATTGGAATAGTTGACTGTTGGCAATGATGCAAGATTCCATGTAGCCGTAACTCCTTCGGAAGCCTGAACCTCGGTAAGTGCCATTTCATTGACAGTGAATACCGGTATGAGGGTCATATCACGCGTAAGAGGATATGAGTGTCCGAACTCATAATGCACGTCAGGCACATCAACCTCAGTGTAGTACTGCAGAGTGTGACCGGCATAATACAAGTTGTAGTTGTAATCTGGCAATACGAACCTTTCCGTTGCCTCCAGTTTCTGCTGAGGCAGGATTGTGCCTTCAGTTGTAATATTGTCTGGAATACGGAAACTTACCGTATATGAAGTCTTTTCCTTGAATACAGCCTGAAGCTTGAACGACTTACCGATAATGAATGACAAGGTATAGCAAGAGTCTTCCTCATTTGTCACTGTCTTATATTCGATTCCGGCAAGTGTCACACCGTTGCCAAAGTCAGAAACAGTCTCGCTACCAGCACGCTGATACTTTCCGTTAGGATAAATCTTGTTGCCAGAGCCGTCAATCCAATAATCCAGTTCATTGTATCTCTTACGCTTAGCTGTAAGCATTACAGTAACACCGTTATCGAACGAATATCCCAGTTCTTTCTTCTCGGCATTCTTATCGTCGGTGACAGTACCCATGTTTACATTGTTAGAAGAGTAATCAAGGTACACATGCTCTGCGTCAGGCATATCAAGCAATATATACTGGTAATAGCCATAGTCGCTGCCTATCACGAGCTCAGCCGTTTCATCATTGCTTTTAATTTCCCACGTATAGAGATAAGCTCCATCTTCGTTCTTAGGTATAGTCTCATCATTGATATTATTTGGACTTAATCCATTGATGGTAGTACCTCCGATAGACTTATCATTCATATTAGCGTATGAAGCCAAAGTGATCTTAGCACCGTAAGCCGAAGGAATGGTAATCTTCGTTCCTCGCTTGATGATACACCAATCTTCGATATCCTCGTTAGAGATAGCCTCGTCGGTGGTTGCAACATCTTCTGTATTCATCATGATAGCAAGATCCACGACCTCACCTTTATGTTTATTTGCTTCACCACCATCCTGAAGATCACCTCCTACATAATATGTCATCGTGGCATGAGTGCTGAAATAAGCCTCGCTCTTACCCGAAGGTATGGTGAACGGATGTGCATATCCACCACGAGTGAAATTCCACTGAGCAGTAAATGGAGACCGACGTGTCTGCATGAACGTAGCACTCTTGTTATAAACATACACTGGTACGAGAGTAACCTCGTCAACATCATCTGGGTAGAGAGTGTTAGTACCGAGTTTATATTTCTTTGTCGCATCCGTAGCGTCACGCCAATGTATCAGCGTATATGCACTACCGTCAAGGAACGCACTTGTATGAAGCGGGTAGTTAGACGGAGATGTTATAGAACGAGAAGTGACGGTTTTCTTAAACTCTTCCTTTCCTATCGGATAAATAGCACGTAATGTTTCCTGCATCTGTGCGTCATGTTCCACACTGTCAACAGTCAAGAATACGGCATGGTCAACGTCGTATGTCGTCGTACCCTTATGACCTGTAGAGAACACTGCCCAGTAGTCATTGGAATTGTCATTGATAACGACTTCATATTCAGCACCTTCCTTAACATACGTTTCCGTACCGATATTAACACGTGAGGTAGTCCATCCCTTCATGCCATAGCCGCTCTTGGCAATACCCGTCAGTTTTACGGTAGAGTTGAGTGTGTACGTATTATTCTCTACAACAGGATCGATAGTCACAGTACCCGCATCTTCTGGATAGCAATGTACATTGAGTGTATAGGTCTGCATCTTCGTGGTCTTCTCTGCGATAGCAGAATTGTTCTTGTCAGTAGCCACGGCAATGGCCTTAATCGTCACATTAGTGTTAAGCTGTACGGGTTTACCTATTTCATACCGAGCACTCTGCGGTGTCGGAGTAGAACCATCTATAGTATAGTATATCTTCTCCTTAATCGGACTGGTCTCATCTGCTATCAACGCATCTGTAGTAGAGAGGGTGAATGAAGATGTTTCCTCATCAAGGGTGATAGTCGGTGTTTCCGCATTTGGAGTGAATGTCACCTTATATATACGCAGGTTTGCATTACCATCGGTCATACCATTGACACGACCCTGCAGAACCACCTCACCAGCCTCTACCGGTATATCCTTAGCCGTTACTTTGGTAGTGCTATTATTAGAAGTATATGATGTGTTCTCTCCATTTACCACGAGTACACTTGACGTATTATCATTTATATTAGAGAATACTACTTCTACGGTACCATCTACAGTCGTTACAAAACGTAGTTCTCCACCCTCGAATGAGCCGTTATTATTATTAGCAAACAATCTACCTGAACCACCGAGATTGGCAGGTGTGACACCAGCAGGCCATGCTGCGTTATTCTCAAGGACAACATCAGCAAATGACATATAAGCATTCTCCTCCGGAGTAATGGTGCTTGTGCCGTTAGCCCAATCGAATATGGTCTTGCGGCTGATAGAATCGAGTTTAGAGGCATCGGTAAATGCCGACTTGCGTCCGTAGGTTACGTTGAACGTAACCTTGGCATCCTCACCATCAGTCAGTAAGACAACAGACACAGTGCTATCTTTTACGCCCGTAGCGTTGTAGGTAATCAGCAACTGGCGATTTATCGTACCATCAGCAGCCACCGTAATCTCAGATGGTGTGATAGTATATGCTGAGCCTTTATCATCCTTCGTCATTTGTATCTGCGAACCTGGCTCGAGGTAACGACCTGTCAGTGTCACAACGGCCGTACGGCTCTGTACCTTCTCGCCGCTTATGAATACACTGACATCGCTCTTATCGAGCTTAAGCGTAGGAGGCGCCGGATAGTCAACAGTGATAGAGCGTATGTAGTTATTACCTATATTAAGAGTAATCTCATCATCCGTACCTTTATATGTATAAGTATAAGTCACATCACCAGCAGCGCCATTAGTAGGCTTGTAAGCCAGTGTCTCGCCAGCTATGGCGATGCCAGCAGTTTTATAGACATTGACGGTAACGATGGCATTGCGCACTACAGGTATGGTGAACTCACCCTCTGTCGCTGCCATCCATCCCTCGGCAGCATAGGTCTCATTCGTTACGTTATCACCATCACTCATCTTTATGCCGAGGTCAATGCTGACACCCTTAATAGATACCTGATTGACATTGGCAGACTCATTACCCGTGTACTTTGCAGCGCCATTAACCTGGGCAAACTGCCATGTCTGGCTTATTGCTTCCGTGCGGTCAGTAAGCGATACCTGATTAGCGGCAAAGACAGGGGTAAGCGTTACATTATCTATAGGCAAATATGCGTCACCTACATTTATCGTCTTATTTCCATCATTCCAGCCAGTAAGGGTGTATCCTTTCTTATATATAGTCTGGTTTGTCGGAATTGTCAAAGCAACGCCTGACTGTACCTTTACAGTAGCAGGTTCCTCACCATAGGCATCATTGTCATCATTATGGAATGCGACATTCACATAATAGCCTACTGCAGCTGGTGTAGAAGGAGTTATAGCATCAGTACCGGCATTATATACAAGACAGTAATAATATGCAGAGGTATTAACATTCTCAATAGTGTATGTAGGCTCTGTGGCACCTTCTATCGCAGTTCCACCTTTATTGCTATTCGATGTAGATTTATACCATTGATAAGCCAGTGAGTGTCCTTCAAGATTTGCAGCAAGCTGTGCCTCGACTTCAAGCGTAAGGCTCTCACCCTTATCAACAACATACGTAGAATCCAAATCCTTTGTAAGGACAGGTCTGAATCTGTTTGGCAAAACAATGGAATATATCAATGGATTCGTATTATCGAACCTCATGCCTGCAGAACCGTCCGTAAGCATTTCTATCTCTATGGATGTATTGTCTTCATTTGGGGTCGCTTTATACGTACCCATGCCACACATAGTACCAGCATCCGAGAGTATATAGCCATCCTCCATCAGGTACAATCCATCAAGACTAACACCATTGATTGTTACTTTTTGTCCTTTTTTAAGATCTGAAATACCAAAATATCTATTATTCGTATTAGTCCTTAAATGATTATTAGGAGCTAGATTACGTAGCCATACATATGGATAGTTTACAGACTGAAATTCCAAGTATCCCGCCAAAGCATAAGGATACAAAAGTGAGCCTCGATATGTACCACCATCAAGAGTTGATGACTTTGTACCAATAGCCATGGTCATGTCATCCGGATCCCAAGTAGTAAAGTCAATGGTAACATATTCAAAATAGTTAATCTGTGCGCAATTAGACTTCACATCACCGAAGTTATTATGAATGACTACATAGTAGTATTCCGTCTTTGCAGAAGGGCTGCTTACAGTGTATGAAGAACCTGTTGCACCAACTATCAACGTACCACCAGTGTTTGAAGCCGTTGTATTCTTATACCACTGATACGTAACGCCATCAGTAGCATCAACACTAAGTACCAAATCCTTATTTGTCGCTACATAGTAGTTATCTTCAAGGTCGTTGAGGAACACAGCAGCACCTGATGGGACACTGTTGATGACAATCTTCTCATAGTTGCCTGCGCTGAGCGTAACAGTGAGAATGCTGTCGCCACCCTTGTATTGATAGGTCAACACATTGCCTTCTTGCGTCATCGTGTTGTTATCAACAGAAGATATATCGGTGGCTGCCACCGTAGCCGATGGTGTCTCGCCCTCTGCCGCAGTAATGGTAATGGTACTGTAATACTTCACTGGCAGGGTTATGGTAGTACCGTTGGCTATAGCAGCATAAGCACCACGCACGGTAGAGTTATCATAACCAGTAGTCTTTACGATGGCAGCAAGATCCTGCGTCTCGTTAGAAACGGTACCCTGCACTACTACTGAGTGTGACTTGCTATCATCAGTCCATGCCACTGGATGAGCATCACCAGAAGTGCCGAGGTTAAACGTAATCTCGGTGTTCTTCACTATATTCTGCATTTTCTGCTTCTTAGCAGTGAATACAGGATATAGCGTGATGTCGTTGACGATGTCATACGACTGTCCGAACTCGTATGTATTATTTAAGCTGTCAGTCCATGCCGTAAGGGTATATCCCGGCTTATAGAGTATGCGGTTGCGGTTAACCACGGTGAACTTCTCACCTATCTCTAATATCTCGCTTGCAGGCACCTCACCAATGGCAGATGCATCATTATTGGCATAGGTAAGCTGTGGCTTACACTGTACGTGAGTAGTCTTGGTAGTTGCAACCAAAGCGCCCGTCGCACTATTACTTATCAAACAATAGTAGTAATAGGACTCTCCTGGCAATGTAGTGAGCGATGCCGTTATGGCTGTAGGATTAACAGTAGGATCTATCAGCGTGCCACCTCTTATCGTGTCCTTTTCAACACGATACCACTGATACGCCAACTCATTATCATCCTTTGCAGTAGCTTCTACTGTAATGGTTTTCGTTTCATTACGTCCTAAAGTATAAGTTAAGCCATCCAAATCACCTGTTATAACAGGGGCATGCTTGTCAGGCAACTCAATAGAATAAATCTTTAACTGTCTATTACCAGCTACCGAGAACGAAAATGCGCCATCAGACGTAAGCACTACTTGCAGTTCGGTATTATCACCATTCATCTGCTGTATGCTTGTTGCACGACCTCCATCCGTAGTATTGTTCACGTCAAACAAGCCTAAATTCAATCCTACACCTTTAATGCGTATGGCATCTCCAGTCTTCAGATCAAGCAAAGTCATGCCTATAGGCTGATTTGCAAGGGCTGTACAAACCAAACCATTATCTTTCTCAATCACTAAAGTTCCCTGGGAACGTGGCAACTGGCGTCCGTAATAACCACACATGTCATAAGGGGATACACCTTTATACATAGCTTGCCCTGTTCCCCCTGTTCCAATATCTGCAACGACGCCATCGATGAGTTCACCATGTCCCATTTCCCGGTCAGCATCGTCCCAGTTTTTGAGATCAAACTTTTTATGATTAGAATAGTCAACAACTATGACATGCGCAATAGTTGAAACTGTTTCGTCATATTCATTCTTGGCTATACAATAATAATAGGCATCGCTCGTCTCTCCTGACGGTATGGTATAAGACGCATTCGTAGCATCCGTTATGGCTGTAGCGCCTTCGGTAGAGGCTTGCGAATTGCGATACCACTGGTAAGAGGCATCAGCTCCATCCATATTATACGCTCCGATAGTGAAAGTCAGCACATCACCCTTTGGCAATATATATTCACTTTTAGCAATATTTGTATGTATGACAGGGCGAACCGTACGTGGGAACAACATTGTCAGTCCAGCAAGCGACGATGATGTAGTACTTGTAGTAATTGTCACTTCACCCGACTGACCATTGTAAGTCCATGTATCACCATCCTTCGTAAAGTCTGCCGCTGACGTAAAGTAATCAGCCTCACCAGAGGGGAAGGTAATTTTCATGCCAGGCATTGCAGCAAAAGTAATAGATTTATTCTCTACTTTTAATGCTACATCCTGCGATTCATCTGTGAAGATTGCTTGCGTCACATAATATTTCACGCCAGAAGAGAAAGCTATATTAGAGAATGTAGCTTCCGGCTCATTTAATGCGTCGTCCCTAACAACTGTATTTGCAGTAAAAACAGAAGCAAAGTCCTTGCTTGAATTTACCTTAATCTTTTTTCCAGGAGCCCCAGACACATCTGTCCCATTCCAGTTTGTCAAGGTATATCCCGGTTTATATAAAGATGTATTCAAAGGTAATGTAAAACCTACATCAGAATACAACTCCTTACTCATATCTATATTAACCGTACTTGGTACTTCGCCCAAAACATTGGTATCATCTCCTTTTGAGTAAGTAATAGTATAGTTTTCCGGCTGGCGACCAGTATCCTCATGTATAGATATGGAACCTAATGCCGTAGAGGGGGTTCCTGCCTTACGTATGAAACCCATTGTAATAGGAAGAGAGCCTGAAATTTCATTTGTCAAGGTAACGGGATCTTTAAGAGTATATGTAGCTTTAGTAGTACCTAATGTCCCTTCCAACGTGAACTTCGTCAGAGTACTCGTCGCTGTATTAATCTCCAGATGAATATTCCATACATCATTATAACGATTAATGCCATTTTTATTAGCGTTATCTATATTAGAAGTCACACCATTAATAATCACACCACCCCACTGGTTCTGCTGATTAGATTGTATCTCTATGTCAGAACCTATTTTTATATAGGCATAGTTAGCTGCATTACCAACATTAGTGGGGTTATTCCATGCTATATCCACCATCACGATACTGCCTTGCGTAACAGTAAAAGTCTGCGATGTTGTTCTGTTACCGGTACCTGACATGTATATGCCATGGGTGGCATCGTATCCTGCATTACCATTCCATGCACTCTTTCCTACATCAGCAGTTGACCAAGGCGTATATACACCTCTTTCATATACCTCGTCAGCAATAGCCCATGCTTTACTGCTTCCCATGACGGTCATGAGGAGAACGAACAATAGGATTGAGGCATAACGCATCAATCCTTGACTATATTGTTTATTTTTCATCATATTGTTTGTTGTAGCAGTCTCTCTGCCTACAGCGGTGCGGCTTCCATAGTCCGCGCTCACTAATCCACTATTATACCTTCTCATAATAGTCCCCATATATAGTATAGTTAGTTATTTATTCTTTTCTATCTTTTTCAAACCCAATCAAGCAAGTTGCTTCAAATCCCCCTCGATATTGAATAAAACTACTAAAACTGATAAAACAGTTAATTCGCCTATCATATACTCTCTGCCATGAGATCCTTGCGACCTGAGAGGCTGAGTCTCCACAATCGAAGGGCTTAATTACGATGGAATCGTCAAGTATTCTGAGTCGCATTTTTAAACTTGAAACGTAGCAATACTTTTCATCCACTCATAGGCTTTCTCTGCTCTTTCTCTTTCAGCCTTAGATGCTGGCACGACATGTTCTATATCATACAAGAACTTCTCTGCATCCTCGCCAAAGAGAATTGGTGTTTCATTTATTTGTCTTGCCATAATCTTACTCTTGTTTTTTATTTCTTAAATTGGATATGCGTTTTTATTCCAACACATCACCTCGATATTGAATAAAACTACTAAAACTGATAAAACAGTTAGTTCGCCTATCATATACTCTCTGCCATGAGATCCTTACGACCTGAGAGGCTGAAACTACTAAAACTGATAAAACAGTTAATTCGCCTATCATATACTCTCTGCCATGAGCTCCTTGCGACCTAAGAGGCTGAAACTACTAAAACTGATAAAACAGTTAGTTCGCCTATCATATACTCTCTGCCATGAGATCCTTGCGACCTAAGAGGCTGAAACTACTAAAACTGATAAAACAGTTAATTCGTTATTATTCACCTCCAGATAGCAATATTCATAATGAATAAGGAGGCTGCATCCGATTAGTTACCGAGTGGCAGATAACCGAAATATTGGTCGGCATCAGCGAGGACATAGAGATGGTCGGGTACAATCTTTATCCTGATAGGATGAGTACTGCCCATCTTGCCCTGAGTGAAGGTGCCGAAGATGTCTTCACTGAAAGCTATCGTGCTCTTTATGTCTTTACGAGTGACGACATCAGCTTTATTCTCATTCGTCACTACTGCATCGTAGGTAACCTCAAAGACCGGAGCAAATGTGCTGTTAGGAATGACATATATAGGTGTGCCCCACTGTACGGGGGTTTTTGTTACGCGGAGCATTCCTGGTTTGGCAGGAGTGGTCCCTACAGCCTCTACCGGGTCAATATAATACTTTGATAAGGTGTCGCCACCGTTGTTGCGATAAGGCACGGAGATACGGTCTTCATAAGCAACATCCTTAGTATCGACGTCAGACCATGTGATGTTGCCAACAGTCCAACTGTTGCCGGTGTTGCTCCATGTATATGTACGCGAGACGGTGCCGCTGTAGGCAAGGCTCTCACCGTAGAGTTTCACATCCTTGATTATGAAGTCACGCAGAGAGTCCATCTTCTCCCCGAGCTCAAAGACGAGGGTGTATGCCGTAAGCGTCTGGTCCATGAGGAACGACACGCGTCCGTCGGCCACAGTGAGGTGGACAGGCGCAGCACACATCAGAGCCGTCTCGACAGGCGAGAACACCGCACCGTCGTCGAAGCTGACAGGCATGGTGAGCTTATACTCATTGTCGTTTTCAGTAGTTGTCAGCGTAGTGGTCTCGCTGTGAGGCATATAGCCGATGAAATCGAACTTATTATACTCGGCATAGTTGAACCAGTACTTCTTAGGATCATAGCTCCACATAACGGTATCCTTATCGTTCAGGGTCTCCATAGAAGCCGTTACTTCCTGGTTGTCGAACATCTTGCAGGCTTCATTGCTGAAGTTTGCAGTAGAGAGGTCATGCCATCCCCATACGCCCATGGTATTTGGGTCACGGTCGAAATCGTAAGGCACATACTTTATGTCAGCGCGCGTGAGGACACCGCTGCCTATAGAGAAACCGAGTTCGCCGTAACCATCAGGGTGAGTTACGGGAAGGTCGCTGTCGGAAGAGCAAGCCACCATGAGTGTGGCTGTTGCCAATAGCGAGAAGATATGTCTTAGCTTAATCATCTATTTTTATTTAATAATTATTATCGCTAACTGGGGCGGCGACAATATCGCCGCGTACTTAACAAGGAGACCTACCTGACAAGGGAGCAACCTAACCAGCGATGCCTGCGCTGCGTACAACGAAGGATAGTGCCACAAGATGCTTACCAATCCTGAGTGCCTTTGCCTTTATCTCCGTTGTTGTAGCCTGTTTCTTTCTCCCACTGCTGTACGGAGATAGTCTCAAGGATGATAGGATCCTCCTCATCAAGCTCAGTTGACCACTGATAAGCCTTGCCAGCCTGAAGTTTTTTCTTGGTCAAAGAAGCCTTATAGTATTTTGCTACCTTGTCTTGACCTGTGCCAACATGTCCGCAGAGATAGAGCGTTGGCTCCACAACGTCGGCTGGTGTGAGGTCAACAGGTGCCACCTGCAAATACGCCACGAGCATATATTTTTTTCTCGTAGGATGCAGATAGTCACTGTGATACTTACCATAGTCAGGGTTATCAACCTCCTCCTCGTCAACTGTTATCTTTTCCCTATGGTCAACGAGATCCAATCCTGTATTCTTGTTAGGGCCGAGAAGGAGGGTTATCATGTTCGGCTGTTTGCTTGGTGTGAACTCCATCGTACTGAGGTTGAAACTGCCCTTGGTGGTGAAGCGGTACAGTGAGTTACCGTCAAAAGCATTGAATACCATGAGAGAGTCGAACACCTGCGGAGTGTCGGCATCTGGTATCTGTATGAAGAAACGCACCGTGGCCTGCAAGTGGTTGAAGTCAAACCTGGTATATCCGGAATCATACTGCTTTGCAGCGGAATAGAGATAATCGAACTTGCCGAGGTGGCTAGAGGCAGCAGCCTCCGACTCCTGATACACAGCGAGAGAATCCATGTTCGTATTGACATAATATCCGAGTTTAGCATTTGCCGTCTGACGCTGTCCTTCATACGTCACCGGTATGTCAAGGTAACCCAACTCTTTCGGACGACGGGCCATGAGAGCGGCGTAGTCAGGATCTTTGCTGTCAGGCTCAAGATATGGAGACCATGCAACGTAATCGCTCGTACCCTCAGTATTGAGTACCAGTTTCTTACCGTCCATACCGAAATCACCTATCATACCTCCATCATAATCGACAGCAGTGCCATCGAGATATGTAAGTACCTTGAGAGGACTCTTCTCGGGCACTTTAAACGATGTTATTTCCGTAGGCACGGCATATACAGCAATCTGGTCTCCATTCTTCCATGAGAACTTCATGGAACCAGAAACCAACACCAACGAGGAGCGCGACATATCGTCAAAAACCACCTGCGGTATGACAGCCCTTGTGCCGTCGTATCCATCGTCAGGCTCAAGAACGAGGAGTTCACTATCAGAAGAGCAGGCAGTGAAGAGCACTGCTGCGATGAAAGCGAAATATGTGAGTAGATTCTTCATATTCTGAGAAATTCTGAGTTTTCGTTGTTTTATTTTACATTCAGAAAGATATTCACTATCTGGTTGGCATCAGCCATTGTTATATATCCGTCGCCATTCATGTCGGCGATGCTGAGGTTTGGCAGGTGCGTGGTTTCCGGATTCAGGTAATAGCTAACTACGAGGTTGGCATCAGCCATCGTTACGTATCCGTCCTGATTAACATCTCCGAGCAGCGGTCCGAGTACCTTCAGTTCGCCTGTCGCCACGTCAGCCGTGGTAAAGTCGGGGACATACACTTGAGGTCTTGACGATGTGGACATCACGTTTTCGCATACCACCTTGTTTTCTCCCTCCATTGCGACAGCCTGCTTTGCGTTTGCAGCAGCAGAACCGCCATCGAGGTTTATGTCGTACATCCAGCCAGCCTTAAAGTCTGCACCAGTTACTTGCACAGCCTTCAGGTTACCTTCTACGCCATTCACCCTCACCGTGATAGTATCACCTGCCATGTTATTCGGGGCAATCATCATGTAAGCCACCATGGCACTACCATCATCCACTATTACGTCATCCACTGCAAGAGAGATGCTATCGGAGTAAGCCGTCGGCGTAAGCAAATCTTCCTCCGCGTTGACCTTCGCGTCCGTAACCCATTTTCCTTTTCTGTCCTTCAGCGTTATGCCGCTCACCGTTGTAGCCTCGCTTACGCTGTAATGTATTCTCAGCACGGCGCCGTGATGCGTGAGGGAAAAATCTGCGTCATTGAGCTTGACGAACTTCCGTCCCGTGAGGTAGTCGTATTCCGCAAGGTGAGACACATCGCCGTTAGCCACCTGCTTCTGTCCTCTGTATGTTACTGGCAATGCTGTCTGCCAGACGCCGTAATGCTCGCTTTTGTAGGGGAAGAACATACAGTAATTGTAGTTTTCCGTCAAGGAGAAGCCTCCAGCATTAGCCAACGTATAGTGAGGGTCGCTCTGCACAGAGCCGGCAAACATGATATAGCCATTTATCGGTTTCTCCCCGACGAAGTAAGCCCTTATCATCTCGTCGCCTTCCCACGCATATACTACCCCTTTTCCCTCCTTATATATATAGGAAGCAGCAATCGCAGGAGCATAGCATGCAAGCATTATCACGAGTAGTGCATACAACCGTCTCATGGCATCACCTCAAAAGAATTCATTCAAGTTCTTCAGGGAGTTCAAACACGAAATCAGTTGTACTCTCCTTTGCGTCGTTCCCCAAATTTTCTCCTGGCTCATCAGGAGCATCTCCCTTAGTTGTGGTACCAGCGAGCAAAGCCTGCTCCTCCTCTATTTCTTCGAAAGAGAGGAGGGGGGCGACGTAGGTTTTCCTTAATATGTCGTTAGTATTTGTCATCATACCTTATTATATCTGCGCATCAAAAGATATTATCAATATGCAAAGTTAATAAATTTCTGTTTAGTTTAACATACTTATTGGTGCTTTAACATTCCTTTTAAGAATTTTTAACACAGTATTTTGACCTCAGACAAGAAAAAAGGGGAATGGCACGAGGGGATGATATAAAAGCTATGCCATTGGGTTGTAATGGCATAGCGATTAGGGGGTAAAAGCATACTGATTACCATGTAATCAGTATGCGATTGCAGGGTAATCAGTATGCTTTTGCGCTACTATGCCATAGTGGCGATGATATCACCGCGAAATAAACAGCAACGACTCGCTCAGAGGGATGGAGATGAGAGAATTACTTCTTCTTGACAGGCTCGCAGGAGAGACCTACGCCGAGCTTCTTGAAAATCTTGTGATCGACCTCGGAGAGCATGACGGTAGAGTGAACCTGACAACCGCGGAACTGCGGGAGCTGCTCAAGGGCGCGGCGGCAGTTGTCGTCGGCCTGAGAGAGTACGCTGAGTGCCACGAGGACTTCATCGGTATGAAGGCGCGGATTGTGACCTCCGAGATATTCCACCTTGGTCTTTTGTATGGGTTCAATCATAGCCTGCGGGATGAGCTTGACATCGTGGTCAATGCCTGCAAGGTATTTGGTGGCATTGAGGATAAGTGCTGCCGACGGACCGAGAAGCTCGCTGGACTCGCTGGTAATGATAGTGCCATCAGCGAGTTCGATGGCGGCACACGGCTTGCCGCACTGCCGGCGACGCTCCTTTGCCGCCACGGTGACCTTGCGATAGTCGGTGGTTATCTTTGCCTGTTGGAAGAGAAGCTGTATCTTCTGTACCTCGGCTTCATTGTTTGCACCGTTAGCGAACTTATTCGTGGCATCGTAATAGCGGCGTATAATCTCGTCCTTGGAGGCCTCGCAGCAGGCATCGTCATCGCTGATACAGAAACCAACCATGTTGACGCCCATATCTGTAGGCGACTTATAGGGGTTGCAGCCGTAGATACCCTCGAAGAGAGCGTTGAGGACAGGGAAAATCTCAATATCACGGTTGTAGTTGATGGCTATCTTATTGTAGGCCTCAAGGTGGAAGGGGTCAATCATATTGATATCGTTGAGGTCGGCCGTAGCTGCCTCATAGGCGATGTTGACCGGATGCTTCAGAGGGAGAGACCATACGGGGAAAGTCTCGAACTTGGCATAGCCAGCCTCGATGCCGCGCTTGTTCTCGTTGTAAAGCTGAGAGAGGCAGACAGCCATTTTGCCGCTGCCGGGACCTGGGGCGGTAACGATGACGAGCGGACGGGAAGTCTCGACGTAATCGTTCTTGCCGAAGCCATCGTCACTGGCAATAAGGGAAACGTTGTGAGGATAGCCGTCGATGAGGTAGTGTACGTAGGACTTGATGCCCATGCGCTCAAGGCGCACACGGAAATCATCAGCGGCATGCTGTCCGTTGTAATGAGTAATGACTACGCTGCCTACCATAAAGCCGCGCGAGATGAACTCGCCACGCAGGCGGAGGACATCCTCGTCGTAGGTGATACCGAGGTCGGCGCGCACCTTATTCTTTACTATATCCTCAGCGCTGATAACGATTACAATCTCTATCTGGTCGCTGATTTTGCTGAACATACGAAGCTTCGAGTCAGGTTGAAAGCCTGGAAGAACGCGACTGGCGTGGTGATCGTCGAAGAGTTTGCCACCGAGTTCGAGGTAGAGTTTGCCCTTGAACTGCTGGATGCGTTCCTTGATGTGCTCTGACTGTATGCGTATGTATTTATCGTTGTCGAAACCTATTTTCATTGTGTTTTGTGCTTTGTTTGGAGTGGTTGCTGTGGTACTGCAACATACTGAACTTTATTGTACCAAGTTCTTATTGAGGTTTATCATCTCAATAGCAGAGAGCATTGCGTCAGCCCCCTTGTTGCCTGCCTTTGTGCCAGCGCGCTCCACAGCCTGCTCGATGCTGTCGGTAGTGAGAATACCATTGAGTACAGGGATGCCACTGTGCATAGCAGCCTGGGCGATGCCTTTGGCAGACTCGTTGGCCACCATATCAAAATGAGGTGTAGCTCCACGGATTACCGCGCCGAGACATACCACTGCATCGTACTTACCAGATGCAGCCATCTTCTGAGCTGTCAGCGGTATCTCAAAAGCACCCGGCACAAGTGCGAGGGAGAGGTCGTCGGTATTACCGCCGTGGCGCACGAAGCAATCCTCGGCACCGCTGATGAGGTGAGTGACAATGAAATCATTAAAACGTGAGGCTACGATGCCTATCTTCTGACCTTGGGCGGTCAGCGCGCCTTCTATCTTTTTCATATTGGTCGGTGTTTGTTATCGGAGTATTCTAAATAATCAGGGTAATCTGTGTTTACCGTTTTTTTACTTCTTCTTTGGGTTCTTGACGTGGAGGAGGTGACCCATCTTCGCATACTTAGTGTACATATAGAACTCATCATTCTCGTTGGTGGCTACCTCTATCGGTTCGCGACTTACCACCTTGAGACCAAAGCCATCGAGGCCGCTAATCTTCTGCGGATTGTTGGTCATGAGACGAAGTTCATGAATACCAAGGTCGGCAAGGATGCTGGCACCCGTACCATACTCACGCAAGTCGGCAGCGAAGCCAAGGGCTATGTTAGCCTCTACGGTGTCCATACCCTGATCCTGCAGGTTATAAGCGCGAAGCTTATTGATGAGACCTATGCCGCGCCCCTCCTGACGCAGATAGAGCAACACACCCCTACCCTCTTTCTCTATACGGCGAAGAGCCTCGGCAAGCTGTTCGCCACAGTCGCAGCGCAGAGAACCGAAGGCATCGCCCGTCAAGCACTCGGAATGAACACGGCAGAGGACAGGTTCGGGCGTCGTGACATCACCCTTGACGAGAGCCACGTGATGCTCGCCCGTCACCTTGTTGATATAGCCATAGGAACGGAACGTGCCGTACTTGGTAGGAAGGTCGGCACTGGTGACCCGCTCGATGAGTTTCTCCGTACGACGACGGTATTCTATCAACGACTTGATGGTAATGCACACGATGTCGTGCTCAGCAGCGAGCTGAAGCAATTCCTGAGTGCGCATCATCGTACCATCCTCACGCATTATCTCACAACAGAGACCAGCCTCGGTGAGACCAGCAAGGCGACAGAGGTCAACAGTAGCCTCGGTATGCCCGGCACGAACGAGCACGCCACCATCACGAGCCTGCAATGGGAACATGTGACCAGGACGACGGAAGTCGATAGGCTTGCTTTCCGGATTAGCCACGGCACGAGCCGTAACGCCACGCTCAACGGCAGAGATGCCTGTGGTGGTAGAAATGTGGTCTATACTAACGGTGAAAGCCGTCTGGTGGTTGTCGCTATTATGAGTGACCATCTGTGGGAGGTTTAGCCGCTCGCATAACTGGCGGCTCATAGGCATACAGATAAGTCCTTTAGCGAGTGATGCCATGAGATTGACATTCTCCGTCGTGGCGAACTGCGCAGCGCAGATGAGGTCGCCCTCATTCTCACGGTCGGGGTCGTCGATGACAAGGATGCATTTGCCCTGACGCATAGCCTCAAGGGCTTCTTCTATAGTATTTAGTTGTTTATTCATTCTATTCTATTGGCAAGCGTGGCTGTGGTGCAGCCATACACTTAACAGTTACGACATAAGAAAACTGCGGTAGAGAGAGACTTTCTCTTCCTCAGTGCGAGGTGTAGCGATGGTATCACCGCATACAGGGGAAGAAGAACCACTTGGCGTAGCAGCGTCCGCGGGAGCGGTATTCATAAGTCGCTCTACGTATTTTGCCACGATATCGTTTTCGAGATTTACGATGTCGCCTACCTTTGCCACATGAAGCGTGGTGGCACTCTGCGTATGAGGGATAAGAGAAACGGCAAACGAAGTTTTGTTTACCTTTGCCACGGTAAGGCTTACGCCCTGAATGGTGATGCTGCCCTTCTCTATTATATAGCGCATGACTTGTGGCGATGGTTCGATGTAGAGCCAAAGAGCCGTATCGTCGCGCTCGATGCGCTGAATTACCCCTGTGCCGTCAACGTGGCCTGACACTATATGACCGCCGAGACGCGACTGCAAGGTAAGGGCACGTTCAAGGTTTACCTGACTGCCAGGCATGAGACTGGCAAGAGAGGTGACGCGCATGGTCTGCGGCATGACGTCAGCAGTAAAAGCAGAGGCTGATACCAAGGAGGTGACCGTGAGGCATACTCCATTGGTGGCGATGCTATCGCCCACGCGAGTGCCTTCCAATACTCTGGCAGCTTCTATCTCAAGCGTAACGGACTTTGAGCCGCGACGTATGGATTTAACTTTTCCTATTTCTTCTATTATGCCTGTGAACAATGCTTCTTGAATTATCTGTGAAGCGGCTATGGTATCGCCGCATACATAAAAGGACGTAACTATGAACTATATGTTAGAACTGCGGTTCCTTACTTAAGAGTCATGCGTATGAACTAAACCCGTAATAAGAATATCATTACCGAAGGTCTGAACGGTGCGTTCCTTCAGTTCTATACAGTCTGCCATCTGCTGTATGCCGTCACCCTCAACAGGTGTCTTCGCCATCTTACCTCCTATAATCTTTGGTGCCACGAAAGCCATGACCTCGTCAATCAGACCTTCACGCAGGAGAGCCTCGCTGAGCGTACCGCCACTCTCGAGGAGGATTGAATCTATAAGCTCTGCTGCAGCACGCTGCATTAGTTCATGCAAGGTATTGCAGTTCCACAGGATGGCACCGGCATCGCGCAAGAGTTGCAGTTTTTCCTCATCAGCACCATCAGCATACGCCACGACAAGCGGTTGCTCGTGAGCAGTACTCACCAACTGGCTTTCAAGAGGTATGCGTGCCTGACGGTCGGCAATGATACGTATAGGCTGTCGCACTTCGTGCTCCTTGATATCCATGCGGTCAAGCGTTTCGTCAGACAGCCGAACATTGAGCATAGGGTCGTCCGCCAACACCGTGCCTATACCGCAGAGTATCGCCATGTGATTACGGCGAACGAGATGAACGTATTGCCTGGCTTCCTCGCCTGTAATCCATTTGCTATCACCCGTAGTAGTGGCAATCTTACCATCGAGGGTCATTGCCCACTTTGCCGTAACCCACGGCAGATTTCTGGTGATATACTTCAGGAAGACGCGGTTCTGGGTTTTCAGTTGACCGACGAGGGCGGCGACAACATCACCGCAAACGAAAGAAGAGTTTGCGCTTTGAGCAGCGACAGTATCGCTACTTACGAGAGAAGAAGCTGAGGACTTTGCAGAATCCAGCACATCCACATGTATGCCAGCCTCACGGAGCAAGGCTACTCCCTTGCCTGCAACCAGCGGATTGGGATCAAGCAGACCAACGACCACGCGGCTGATGCCATGCTCTATTATTGCCTCTGTACATGGTGGCTGATGCCCTTGGTGGCAACAAGGCTCCAAGGTAACGTACATCGTGGCACCATGACAATCCACCCCTTGTTCTTCAGCATTGCGGAAAGCATCTCGCTCAGCATGTAAGTCGCCATAACGATGATGGTAGCCACGAGCCAGTATTTCATCATCTTTCACTATTAGTGCCCCCACGAGCGGATTGGGATTAACCCATCCCTCACCCTGCTGCGCAAGGCGCATGGCTTGTTCCAATAAATATATGTCGTCGTCGGTAGTCATAACATTGTGCAAAGTTACTCAGAATTTTCTAAATGACAAAAAGAAACGGCATTTTTTATGCTTTTTTACCTAAATATAAGTATTCAACTGACAGAATGGTAGATTTTAAAGCTGTTTCATTTGCAAGATTGAAATAATCTAAGTAACTTTGCAGGAAATATCACCTTATATTATGCAAGGAGCCCGACACTTCACGCCAAAGAAGTGTTCATCTCCAAGAAAAAAAACACAAACAATATGATGAAAAGGCTATTGACTGCCGCAACGCTTATGCTTCTGTCGCTATATGCCACAGCAGCGAACACATGGACTGCCGACAACGGCAACGGCACGTTTACTAATCCGCTGTTCTACGATGAGTTTTCCGACCCTGACGTGATACGTGTGGGCCACGATTATTATCTGGCAGGTACCACGATGCACTGCACGCCCGGTTTAGTTATACTGCACAGCCGAGACCTTGTGAACTGGGACTTGGCAAGCTACTGTTTCGAGCGATGGGAAGATGTATTGCCCGATGACAAGTTCCGACTACAGAATGGCAAGCAAGTATATGGACAGGGTGTGTGGGCTCCGGTAATACGCTACAACAACGGCACTTTCTATGTATTCACCAATGTTAACGGCAACGGTCTGCAACTCTTCACTTCTACCTCAGCCAAAGGCCCCTGGAAACACCACAACCTCGGCGGACACATCTATGACCTCTCGGTATTGTTTGACGACGACGGCAAGGTGTGGGCAATACACGGCTACGACGAGGTGAAGGCCACGCAGTTTAAGCCCGATTTCTCCGGTTACGTAGAAGGCAGCGAGCGCGTCATAATACCCCGAGGCCAAGCCATGGGCGAAGGGCATCACGCATACAAGATTAACGGTAAGTACTACATCATAAGTGCAGAATACTGTCCGATGGGTCGTTCGCAGTGTGCACGCGCCGACAATCTCTTCGGACCTTACGAGACAGCAGTGGTGAGTGCGTGTGAATCCATGGGCACAAAGAAGTTCCCACTGATAACGAACGTGCCGCGCGACTTCATGAACGACGGAGTGAAATTCCGCATAGACCAACCCGGCGACAACGAGTTAGGTTGCGCCACCGTACACCAGGGCGGTATGCTTCAGACCCCGTCGGGCGAATGGTGGGCAGTGTCGATGCTCGATTTCGTAGCCGTAGGCCGCACGGTATGCCTCGTGCCCGTAACGTGGACTGACGGATGGCCTATGTTTGGTCTTGAGGGAAATCCCGGACGCACGCCACGCACATGGACTAAGCCTAACACTGGCGCGCAGGAACAGCCCCACTCTCCATACGAGCGTAACGACAACTTCAATGGCAAGACACTGCAGCGCGTATGGCAGTGGAACCACGAGCCTGTCGATACGAAATGGGCATTGAAAGGCGGAAGACTGCGCCTTGACGCTATGCCTGCCGAGAACTTCATGTGGGCAAGAAACACACTGACGCAACGTTGTATCGGTCCGCAGTCAGAAGCCACCGTAGTGATGTATGCAAAGAACCTGAAAGACGGTGACGTGGCAGGTCTGGGTATGTTGAACCTGCCATACGCCTGGGTGGGTGTATGCAAGGACGGCGGTCACACGTGCCTGCGGTGGATGCAGCAATCTACTGGCACTGTAGATGCCGAGGCGCAGGTTACTGACAAGGTATGGCTACGCGTAAGCGGCGACTATGACGAGATGTGGGCCACATTCAGCTACTCCCTCGACGGTAAGACCTTCACAGCCATCGGCGACACGTTGCAACTGCCATACCAGTTGCGCACTTTCCAGGGCAGCCGCTACTCGCTGTTCTGCTATTCCAAGGGCAAAGATGGGAAGAAAAGCGGCTACGCTGAGTTTGATGACTTCACCGTAACGGAACCCCTGGCAGACCGCACCGACAACCTACCTCTTGGCAAGGTGATAACGCTGGAGAACAAAGCCAACGGCTCACGCCTCTTCGGTATGCGCCGCGGACTATGTCACTCTGCCTGGAAAGGCTCACGCGAATACGGCAGCACGGACTGTCAGTTCCGCGTAATAGACAAGGGCGAGGGCAAGGTAATGCTTGAGTGCATGAACGGCATGGGCTATATCACCATAACAGGTATGGGACTTTCGGGCGACGTACGCTTGGTAAAGGAACCTACGGAGGCAAGTCTGTTTATGTGGCAGGACATGCTTCGCGGCGACTGCATGCTGATGTCACTGAAAAATCACCGATACGTAGGCTGTTCGCCTGATACGGGCGAGCCATACTCTGCACAGTATGCCGGCTCTGACCCTAACAGGAAGAACGGTTGCGTATTCCACTTTAGCGTGATTAAGTAACACAACGAGATGAAAAAGACACTAATCATATCACTATTAACTTTTACCGCTCTTTCCCTCAGGGCAGAGGGACCTGACGTGGCCGACAGCACAAAATTAGGGGGGTCGGCATACAGGAAGATTATTGACAGGAGCAGCAGCATGTTTCGCGAAGCGCAGATGAATGGCTATTTCACCCATCTTGACCTCGGTGTGACGCTGAGCAACGTGGGCATAGGCTTTGACTTTGCCACTCCACTGAAGTGCTGGGGACAGTTGCGCATAGGCGGAACGTTCAGACCTAACACTACTTACGACTGCTCACTGGGTCTTGAGATATCAGAAGGGCTGACGGAAGAGCAGCAACAGCAGCGCTATGACAAGGTGGCAAAACTGGCAAGCGCCTACACTAACGTGCCTCCTACGCGCACTATTGACATGAGCGGAGGCTACGAGATGCTCAACTTCAAGATGCTTGTTGACTACTACCCCATACGCCAGCACCGCAACTTCCGCATAACGGCTGGTTTCTATTGGGGTAACGGCACCATCGTAAAGGGCACAAACACCGCAATGAGCGGCACAATGCTCTCTGGCATTACCATATATAACGCCATGTACCGACGCGCTGCTGCCGGATTGGATATAGACCTATCGGCCGCCGGTTTCTCATTGGGAAGCATGCAACCCAAAATCAGGGAGAAACTGCAGGAATGGGGGGCTATAACCATTCCCGTGGGAACATACGCCAATGACATGGTAGCGGAGCAAAACGTATATTATTCTACCGACGTGATTGACGCGCAAGGCAATGTCACGCACTCTGCCGGAGATCTGATGTATGCACAGGGCGATGTGATTCACCGCGCTGGCGAGACCATAAGGCTCACGCCAGATGATAACGACGTGGTCAGAATTGATGCCAAAGTCAATAAGTTTAAGCCTTATCTCGGCATAGGTTATACGATGCCAGTTACGAAGGACGGGCGCACGCAGATTTCTCTTGATGCCGGACTGCTCATCTGGGGTGGTGCGCCTTCGGTAGTGACACTCGTAGAAACGGGGGGTAGCGACAAGGCCGGCAACAGGCTGTTTCAGTCCATTGACCTGGCACACAACGCCAAAGATGTTAGGGGAAAACTCGGTACGCTGGTAGATAAGGCGAAAGGATACACCGTGATGCCGGAACTCTCGCTGCGCTTTTCACAACGGATATGGTAAACAACTGATTACGACAAAACCATAATGACACGAAATACACTTATAAAAACTGCTCTTTCAGCCATGGCAACGCTTGCTGTAAGCACGGCATACGCACAAACTTACGCTGACATGAAGAATAACATCACACACAAGGTGATGTCGCGCGCCATGGCCGAGAACTACATAGAGGAGATGAAGAGGAAGCCGGAAAAAGGATGGTGGAGACTTCAGAATACTAATGACGAGCGGTGGTTTAACCACCTTGACTTTGCTATAGCAGGCGGTTCGGGCGGTGTTGGCTTCGATATTGCAGCGCCAATGACCGAATGGGCGCAGCTGCGCACAGGCGGTGAGTGGCGTCCTTTCAAGACTTACCATGCTTCGTTTGGCCTTGAAGTGGCTGAGAACCTGTCGAAGGATGCACAGACGGCTTACTTCGAGCGTATGTCTGACATCATGGAGTGCGCCACAGGCATCAGGCCACAAAGCACTGTAAAGATGAAGGGTGACCTGAAGATGAATAATTTCAAGTTGCTCGTTGACGTGTTCCCACTGAAGAACCACCGCAATTTCCACGTCACCGTGGGCTTCTACTACGGCAACAGTACGCTCGTAGAGGCCAGCAACACGGCTGAATCCATGCGCAACCTGACCATCGTGAACGCATTCAATGCGGCTTACAAACGTGCTGTTGCCAATGAGTCGCTGATTGATTTTGAGGCCGTTGGCATTGACAACAGCGGAGAGGCGCGTTTTGAGGCCGTATATGACAAGCTGCTGCGATGGGGCATGAGTTCATCTATTGCGCCTGACGAGCATCTGGATGCCATGACCGGAGCGACGATGCACAATCCTTATTTCGCCGAATACGGACTGAGCGTGCCCGTTGGCAGATACAACCACGACATCATTGCGCAGGAGGATATCTACTGGGCGGATGACGAGTATCTGTACGATGTAAATTACGACGAGGAGGGATTGTCTCACTTCACCGACGGCACCTACTTCAACGAGAAGTTTGAGGCCACGACCCACCGCCATCGCAAGGGCGAAATTCGCTATCATAAGGGCGACGTGGTGCACAAGGCTGGCGACCCGATGCGTGTGGTGCCTGACGACAATAACATGGTGACGATTACAGCCACGGCCAATAAGTTCAAGCCTTACATTGGCGCAGGATACACCATTCCCATCACGCGCGACCAGCGTACGCAGCTTTCAATGGATGCCGGATTGCTTTTCTGGGGGGGCAAGCCCTCTATCAATTTCAAGACAGCACTCGGAGTTGACGCCGACGGCAACACGGTTTATTACAACGTTGACATGGTGCGCGAACTGAAGGACCTGCCTAACGGCGTGCAGTACTATGTGAACCGCATCAGCCACTTTCCCGTGTTCCCGGAAATCACGCTCAGGCTAAGCCAGAGGCTTTGGTAGTGGCTGTACGCCAAGCTGTTACGCAGGCTTCTGTAATAGCATTGCTTTTACCATGTAATCGGATAGCTATTACACTGTAATCAGATAGCTATTACAGGGTAATCAGATAGTGATTACGACACTATATCATCGCAATAGCATTGCTGGCACTCGGCAAAAGGATTGCTGGCACTTCATAAAAGCATTGCAGACATAATAAAAGCTCCGCACAACGCGACCGTTGTGCGGAGCTTTTATTATAGCCCGGTAAGGAGCTACTTCACGTATTTGCGAACCGTTCCGTCGCTATATCTTACGATATTCAGTCCTGGTTGCGGTTCCCTGTATTCCTTGCCGTCGGCAGTGGTATATGACACTACGATGGCATCTGCTACATCTGACGACACGTCTGCAATGCCTACGGTTCCAATAGTCATGGTAGATGCTGCGGTAGCAGGCACCGTGAGATATGACTGGTTGGCGTTGAGATAGCGGTATGCGCTCTCGCTGCTGTAGTAACTCTTATGTAGCAGTTCCGTTGATGTAGATAGTACGAGCTGGTCGTTCTCCACGTTCCACACGCGCATGGCGCTTTCATCAAACTGTGTTCTCGCACCCGGACTGTACGATGGCGATATGAAGTCGTTGCAGAAATATACACCGCTGAGCTTATTGCCAGCAAGGGCAGCATACGAACCCGTAAGTAGTTCCAGACGATTGTCGCTGACATTCTCTGTAGAGCACTCTATCAACACGGGCGTAGCGGCTGGTATGACCTCCTGTGTCACCTCTGACAGTTCAAAGTGCTGATTGTCATAGTTGCTCACAATGTAGGCCTTCATGCCTGCGGAATGAAGTTTAAAGGGGTATGAGGCATAGTATGGGGCGTAATACTTACCGCCTGCCGACATCGTAGGCTTCACACCCACATAGTTGTCGCCATCGGTGGTGATGGGCAGCACGTGCCAGTAGCTGTATGCCACGTTGGAGGCTGAAACCGTAGTGCCTACGTAGTGCTTACCATATATATTTGTAGTAGTATAGAGATAAACCGTAGCTCCTGCCGCAGTGGTGGAGAGTCGGTGAACCGTACCTATGGTAGAGAGCACAAGTTTGCGACCGCCGGTGAAGTCAGTGACGTTGGTTTCCTGTCCCGACAGTTTGATATTGTCTGCCGTGCCCGATGCGTATATCACCGAGGCTGGCGACGCTATAGCTTCGTCAAGTCCCTCCCAGAGCTGTAGTGGCTCAAAGGTCTGGCCTGTACCTGCCTGTGTTATCACCTCAAACTTGTTGTCGGTGACGTATGTATAGCAGTCGCGCGAGGCAAGGTTAAGCAGTCCCACATTACGCACGCGGTAGTATCCTGCTCCGTCATATTGTGCCAAGGCACTCATAGCCATGCCTGTTGTCAGAACCGTTGTAAGTAATATTTTCTTCATAGTCATAAATCAAGGAAAGGAGTGAGAAGAAGACATACTGCTCCATTCACCCCTTTCCATAATTATTTACAATTTTTTCAAATAAAGATGTGAATTCTATTACTCAGCTACAAGTATGCTGACACGGTTGAGCACCTCTACGTCGTAAGGCTGAACGGTATCACCCTTGAAGTCAACAGTGATGCGGTCAGCAGAAATGCCGTACTTGTCAACGAGCTCTTTCTTCACGATTTCAGCACGCTTCTCTGAGAGAGACTTGTTGATTCTTGCATTACCCGTACCCTTGTCGGCATAGCCAGTGATGGTAATCTTAGCATTCTCGTTCTTCTTCAGGTAATCAGCCATCTCCTGTACCTTGTGAGACTCTGAGCCCACGAGGTTGGTGCTGGCGATGGTGAAGAATACGTCGATACGCTTAGGACCATTCTCACAGTCACCCTTCACAACCTTCGTTACGATCTTCTCCTTCTCGATGATAGAGTCGCGGTAAACGATCTTTACGTCTGGTGGAAGTTCGCGCGTGGTGTATGGATCCTTGAAGGTGTACTTCACTCCTGCAAGCGCATTGAAGTACCAGTCAGCGTTGCCAGCCTTCTTTGAGTTGTATGAGTCAGTGGTAACGTTAGCAGCAAGCTCCAGACCTACAGTCCAGCGCTTAGCTACCTTGAAGTCAACATCTACACCTACACGACCGAAGCCACGCACGGTAGAAGCGTCCTTCCACTGCTCATTGCCGTCAGCATCTGTCTCCTTATCCCAAAGCAGACGGAGAGTCTGGCTCTCAAGATAATGATTCATCAATGCTTCTTCTGCAGAACCTGATTCGTATGAAGCTCCGTCCCAATAAGCAGCTATTGCATTATTGATGTTCTGAGATGCCGTGTAAGCCTCCTTGTTGTTCCAAGCGATGTTCACACCACCACCAACGAATGCGGTAACGTCAACAAGGCGCTTTGGGTTAACACCTGCAATGAGGTTTGAGAGGTTGAAAGTAACGTCAATGGCTGGAGCCACATAGTTATACTTCCACTTGAAGGTCTGACCATCTATCTCTGAGCCACCCCTGCTCTGCCATGCGTTTACGGCAAGACGTGCTCCTACTACCTTGTGGAAGTTGTAGCCCAAAGCTACTTGTGCATTAGGAGATAGTAGTTTTCCGAATCCGATCTCGCCAAGAGTGTACTGGCCGCCTATCTGGCCTTGGATGTACCAGTGTGGCTGAAACACATACTCATACTTCACTTCATCCTCCTGGGCGAATGCTCCGAGACTGACGGAAGCGAGCAGTGCTGCGAATATTGATTTCTTTATATTCATAACCTAAGTCTATATTATAAAGTTGTGTTTCTTGTATGTTGCGTTATTTAAACTTCAGCGGTTTGCTCGACGGACGACGGCAATGGTATGTAGTTCCGTGGAACTGCAGTGTCAGCTTGTCTGCCGACAATTCTGCTATGTTTGCCTCCTCCACTTCATACTGGTGTCTGTCACCTGCCTTCTGTTGCAGGTCAACATAATACACGTAGAGTAGTCCGTTGAGTAGTTTCCACTCACGAAAGCAGATGTCTGACGTATTTATACTCGACATCCCTCCTCGCTCGTTGAATGACATCCCGCGGTGTTCGCTTTGATTATATTCCCACTTCCCTGATAGTTCCGTGGTGTTGATCATCGTTATCACCTGACGGTTTCTCGTATCCGGGAACAAAGAATACCAATCGCCTTTCTTCAATGTTCCCTTCAGTTTTCCTGCATCCTGCGCATCGCGGTAGGCATAGGCCTTGCTGCGAATGGTGCGACGCGTGACAACATAGATTGAGTCGTCGGTGTACTTCACCACCTGTGCGAGGAATGCACTGTCTGGGGTTTCATCAAGTTTCTCAACCATAGGGTTGATTGGCGCTTCTGAAGTTCCCCTGTCTTTCTTCTTGCCGTCACTGCACGACGTGCAGCCGGCAAGAAGAAAGCTCGTAACCATGATTGTTATAATCAATAACGCTCGATACATTATATGTATATTCTCTTGTATGCGTCAAGATTATGGGATACGGAACTCGTAAACCACCGCATCACTCGGATTTCCAAAGTAGTCAAGTGCTTGGTAGTAAACCTTGTGGACACCAGAAGACAAGCCTGTGAGACCAATGCAAGTTCTGTCATCACCATCATAAATCTTACCTGGCTGGTTGTCAACCTTCACGAACTTCTTGTAGATAGGTGCAAGCAGACCGTCTGTGTAAGAGATAGGATAGAGCTTAACCTCACCTGTGAAGTTCTTCAGGTCGCTTGGTACGCCCTCTACGCCACAAGCTGTGAAGCCCTTGCTATCGCCAATGATGAGTTTCGGCTTGAACAACTGAGGAACGTCATTGTACAGTGACAGTGCTTCCTGGTTAAGATTGTCAAGGAAGCTTGTGATGAAGTCCTCATAGCCGCCATTGATGACGAACTCCTGATAGTGGTCATTAGCCTCGTTGATGATACGCTGAGCATTGATGAGGAGAGCCTTGAAGTCAACCATCTGAACGAATGGCAGCAGGTCTGGATCATTTGCATCGAGAGAGAATGTCACAGTCGTGTAGTCATCTGACTTACGCAGACGATATTCCACTGTAACATTTACTGTAGCAGTCTGCTCATTGAACTTCACATTCTTGATGCGACGATCAAGAAGCTCTGACATATTATTGTCAACATAATCTGCAGGATACCACTCCTTGAGTTTATCAGCAAACTTGTCTGCAATCTTCTTGATGAGTTTCACAGCATAGTTATATCCAGGTACTGTTGTAGCACTACCGAAATATTCATCTGCAGTATTGAAACCGAGTGGCTGGACAGCGCAGGCAGCCATCTTGTACTCTGATGAAACAGAGTGCACGCCGAGGCTGTCAGTCCATTCTGTCTTCACACCGAGAGCATCGAGATTTACCTTTGTCATTGCACTGTAGATGTTGCCAGCGCAGTTTACAAGGCCTACCTTGAATTCATTCGCACTGGTAGAGCTTACGAGAGACTTCAGAGCCTTAGCCACAGCAGTCTTGTCAGAACCGATGGTCATACCCTTCTTGGTACCGCTGATGACTGAGTCGAGAGTTGCCTTATAAAGAGTTGCAGGTACCTCGTAGAAACCATTGTCGGCAGCACGGGTGTAACCCATCTTCAGCACCTGGTCAGACTTCTTAGCCTCGCCGAGTTTCACGCCGCTTTCCTCATCCTGACTGTTCACAAGCTGCAGCGTTCCTTTTGCCAGCTTGTCGAAGTTCTGATCTACAGGGTTAATGGTCAGATATATCGTACCTGCGTTTCCTTCCTTCTCAAGGAAGAGGATATCACCAGCACGGATTTCTAAGGAATCACAACCAGGATCAACACCATCGAATCCACTTGGGAAGGTCAATGATCTTGTTGCCGTGCCATAGTAAACAAGCAACATGTTGGTATTCAAGCCAGTCAACGAAGAATTGAATGAGCCGATTGCTGGGTTATAAACCTGCTGCAGCACTACGCCAGTGATAAGTTTCTGACGTGCATCCTTCAGAGAATCAATCTGGTTCTGCAGTGAGTCTGTAACGTTAGCAAGTGAGTCAACAGCAGCCCAGAGAGAATCAATCTGTGGCTTCAGTACCTTGGTGTTGATAGAGTCAACGGCATTCTGCAACTGCTCAACAGTAGCATAGTTTTTCAGCTTATCATTAAGCAGTTCGATTTGCTTATTGAACGTACTGTCAGCCACTGCAAAGACAGTAGAATCCTTCTGCGCCTTAGCAATGATTTTCGAAATGTCGTTGTTGATTGTTTCGATTGTACCATTCTCTCCGTCAAGAGCATCAAGACGGTCAATTATCTGGTCAATCTGAACAAGCAGGATACCCTTCTTGACACCCTTGTCCTCATCGAGCCACTGGGCAGTGTCACCAATGAGTGAGTCAACGCGGTACTTCAGTTCGCTCATAACTTCCTCACACTCGCATGACTTCATGCCATCCAACTTCTGACGAAGAGCAGCAATGTCATCAGCAAGCTTCTTAGCTACGGTAGCATTTGTGGCCAACTGATTTGCATAGTTGTCCTCGTCGTAATCCTTACATGAAGTAAGCACCAACGAACCTACAAATGCCAAAGCAAGCATAAACTTTGTAGTAATTTTCATTGTTGTTTTGTTTTTAAGTTATTAATATTTTTTGGTTTATTTTCCTTGCAATGCGCGTTTTAATATATACACACAATTAGGGCAAAGGGCAATTCAAATGCAAAGATAGCAATTTACTTTTGTAAATCAAACTTTTTTTGCTAATAATTAACACTAATTAACTAATAAATTATTCTGTTTGGTGTATCTATTTTCCTCAAAATGGTCATTATCTACCTTTAAATTTGTTATTTTTAGTGAAAATATCAAAGTTTCATCGATTGACTGCACATTATATAAAATAAATTTAGTAACTTTGCACAGAAATTGAAAGTTGGGATAATTGAAGGATTGAAATATAAATCATAGAAACACAAAATATACCAAAATGAACCTTGATTTGCTTACGGCCATCTCGCCTGTTGACGGTCGCTACCGCGGAAAGACTGCCGCTCTGGCTGACTATTTCTCTGAATACGCACTGATACGCTATCGCGTACGTGTGGAAATAGAGTATTTCATCACACTGTGCGAATTACCATTGCCACAGTTGAAAGACTTCGACAAGTCGCTATTCCCTCAGCTACGCACCATATATGAGCAGTTCTCTGAGCAAGATGCCCAGCGTGTGAAGGACATAGAGAAAATTACTAACCACGACGTGAAGGCAGTGGAGTATTTCATCAAGGAGAAACTCGACGAAATGGAGAAAGGTGGACTTGGAGAAGGCTTCTTCGAACAAAGCCGCGAGTTCATACATTTCGGTCTGACATCGCAGGATATCAACAACACGAGCGTGCCACTATCTGTCAAAGAGGCACTTGCAAAGGTTTACATACCGCAGGTAGAGGAACTCATCGGCCAGTTGAAGGAATACGCAGAGGAGTGGAAGGAAGTGCCTATGCTTGCCAAGACCCACGGACAACCTGCTTCCCCTACCCGACTGGGCAAGGAGGTCATGGTTTTCGTATATCGTCTGGAAGAGCAACTTGCAGCATTGAAGTCATGTAAGTACACTGCGAAGTTCGGTGGTGCCACTGGTAACTTCAACGCACACCACGTAGCTTACCCAGAATATGACTGGCGTGAGTTTGGCAACAAATTCGTAAGCGAGAAACTTGGTTTGGAGCGCGAACAATATACCACACAGATATCCAACTACGACCATTTGGCTGCCATATTCGATGCGATACGCCGCATCAACACCATCATAATTGACCTTGACCGCGACTTCTGGATGTATATCTCTATGGAATATTTCAAACAGAAGATAAAAGCTGGAGAAGTAGGTTCAAGTGCGATGCCACACAAGGTAAACCCTATAGACTTTGAAAACTCCGAGGGTAATCTGGGTATTGCAAATGCAGTATTGCAGTTCCTTGCGCAGAAACTGCCTATAAGCCGTCTGCAGCGCGACCTTACTGACTCTACCGTATTGCGTAACATCGGTGTACCTCTCGGTCATGGTGTCATAGCCATACAAAGCACGCTGAAGGGACTGCGCAAGCTCATCCTCAACGAAGATGCACTGCAAAAAGACCTTGACAACACATGGGCAGTAGTGGCAGAGGCCATACAGACCATTCTACGCCGCGAGGCTTACCCTCATCCTTACGAGGCGCTGAAGGCTTTAACGCGTACTAACAAGCACATGGATGAACAGACTATACATGATTTCATACAAACACTTGAGGTAAGCGATGCTGTAAAAGCGGAACTCATGAATATCACTCCTGGCAATTATACAGGCATCTAAGTCTTTTGCCAAGCAGAATAGTCACAAGACATAGTAGAGTGATGACTTACGAGAATATCATCACACAACAGTTTAATCCATAAAAACAACAACACTCAAACTACAAAACACCGGCCGTGAGGCCGTAATATATTCATACATTATTATATATAACACATTAAAATTTAAAAAACGCAACGAAAACAACAATTATCTACGACAATGGAAAATGGAAACGAAGAAATGCAGATAAATTCTGCACAGAACAATGAAACACCCCGTGAGGGCACGAGTATGAATCAGGACAACAACGGCTATCAGCCACGCCAGCCACGTCAACGTATGCGTATTACATCGCAGCGTCCTGCGTATGGTGAGCGTCCTGCGTATGGCACACAACGTGGCGGATATAACCACAATGAAGAGGGCGGTTTCCGCCCTGAGGGTTTCGGTGCAGCACTCAGTGGCGGCGAAGGAGCTTATCAGCAGCGAGGAGGTTACCAGCAGCGCGGTGGTTATGATCAACAGCGCGGAGGCTACGGTCAGCAGCGTGGAGGCTACCAGCAGCGCCCTTACCGTTCATACGGTGATGAAGAAGGCATGGACCAGGGCTACGGTCAGCAACGCGGTGGCTACGGTCAGCAGCGTGGAGGTGGCTACGGTCAGCAGCGCGGAGGTGGCTACGGTCAGCAGCGCGGAGGTGGCTATGGTCAGCAGCGCGGAGGTGGCTACGGTCAGCAGCGAGGAGGTGGCTACGGTCAACAGCGAGGAGGTGGCTACGGTCAGCAGCGAGGAGGTGGCTACGGTCAGCAGCGCGGAGGTGGCTACGGCCAGCAGCGCGGAGGTGGCTACGGAAAACCACAGCGCCAACGTACACCAGGATATGACCCACAGGCTAAGTATTCTATGAAGAAGCGCATAGAATACAACGAAAATCATATAGACCCAACACAACCAGTACGACTGAACAAGTTCCTGGCTAATGCAGGAGTTTGTAGTCGTCGCGAAGCCGATGACTTCATAGAAGCAGGTGTAGTAACAGTTAACGGACAAGTGGTAACCGAGCTCGGCACTAAGATAATGCGAACAGATGACGTGCGCTTCCATGATCAGCCAGTAACACTGGAGAAGAAAGTGTACGTACTTCTCAACAAGCCCAAAGACTATGTTACCACAAGCGACGATCCACAGCAGCGCAAGACCGTTATGGATCTTGTGAAGGGTGCATGCCCAGAGCGCATCTACCCCGTAGGTCGTCTGGACCGCAACACTACCGGTGTGCTTCTTTTGACGAATGATGGCGACTTGGCATCAAAGCTTACACATCCTAAGTTCTTAAAGAAGAAGGTATATCACGTATATCTCGACAAAAACGTAACCCTTGCAGATATGCGCCAGATTGCCGAAGGCATTCAACTTGACGACGGCGAGATAAAGGCTGATGCCATAGAGTATGCTCACGCTACCGATAAGAAGCAGGTAGGCATAGAGATACACTCCGGCCGCAACCGTATCGTGCGCCGCATATTTGAGCATCTTGGCTACCGCGTGACGAAACTCGACCGCGTACAGTTCGCTGGTCTGACAAAGAAGAACTTGAAGCGCGGTGACTGGCGTTTCCTCACGGAGAAAGAAGTGGATATGCTACGCATGGGAGCGTTTGAGTAATTCATAATTCATAATGCATAATTCATAATTCATAATTTGTTTTTATGAAACGAACAAAGATAGTAGATGCCTTAGCGATAAAGCAATTTGGCGGACCAATAGACGTAAAGGGCTGGGTGCGCACGCACCGCTCAAGTAAGGCCGTGGATTTCATAGCACTGAACGACGGTTCTACGATAAAGAATATACAAATCGTTGTTGACCCTGACAAGTTTGACAGCGAGATGCTCAAACAGATAACCACTGGCGCATGTATCCACGTCACTGGCATTCTGGTTGAAAGCCAAGGTGCAGGTCAGGCATGTGAGATACAGGCAGACAGCATTGAACTCTATGGCACTTGCGGTGCTGACTACCCTATGCAGAAAAAGGGACAGTCATTTGAATATATGCGCCAACATGCACACATGCGTCTGCGCACCAACACCTTCGGTGCCGTAATGCGCATACGACATAATATGGCAATGGCCATACACACCTATTTCCACGAGCATGGCTATTTCTATTTCCACACCCCGCTCATCACAGCCAGTGACTGTGAGGGTGCCGGCAACATGTTCCAGGTAACTACGAAGAACCTCTACAATCTCAAGAAAGACGCAGAAGGCAAGATAGACTACTCTGACGACTTCTTCGGACAGCAGACGTCTCTAACCGTCAGCGGACAGCTCGAAGGGGAGTTGGGTGCCACGGCATTAGGAGCCATCTACACCTTCGGTCCTACTTTCCGCGCTGAGAATTCAAACACACCGCGCCATCTGGCAGAGTTCTGGATGATTGAACCAGAGATAGCCTTCATGGACCAAGAGGAGCTGATGGACTTGGAAGAGGACTTCATCAAGTACTGTGTGCGCTGGGCACTCAACAACTGCAAGGACGACCTTGAATTCCTCAACAAGATGATTGACAAGGGATTGCTTGAGCGTCTTGAGGGAGTACTGAAAGAGACCTTCGTTCGTCTGCCATACACCGAAGGCATAAAGATACTGCAGGAGGCCAAAAAGAACGGTAAGAAGTTTGAGTTCCCATGCGAATGGGGCGACGACCTTGCTTCAGAACACGAGCGCTACCTTGTAGAGGAGCACTTCAAGAAGCCAGTCATCATGACCGACTACCCTACAGCCATCAAGTCATTCTACATGAAGCAGAACGAAGCGACCAGCGAGGGTGGCAGCGTAGGCTACAAGGGCTGCGTGGCACCAGGTCCTACGATGCAGGGCACCGACGTATTGTTCCCACAGATAGGTGAAATCATGGGTGGCTCAGTGCGTGAGGAGAGCTATGACAAACTCATGGGTGAGATAGAGCGCCGCAAGATGGACACCACACACCTGTGGTGGTACCTCGACACCCGCAAGTATGGTTCATGCCCACATGCAGGCTTCGGACTGGGTTTTGAGCGACTGATACTCTTCGTGACGGGCATGCAGAACATCCGCGACGTGATTCCATTCCCACGCACGCCTAACAATGCCGAGTTCTAAACCCGAGGTTATCCCTTGCTCATTCACGGCTGCATAAGCCGCATAATACAAGGATTAACGCAAAACATAAACCAACTCACTGACGCAGATTGCTACGTCAGTGAGTTTTTTTCATGAATACCGATGCCACATCAATATTCACTCATACGCTTACGAGCCTTTTCTGTGCGCTTACGACGCTTGTAGTTAAAGAGATTATCTATGGCTTGGGCCATGTCAGTGTTGACTTTCAGGCCTGGCGTAGATGACGAAGGTGTCCTAACACCACGCATACTCGGCATCACCCAACCAGGCACCCACGGACGATACTTCCCGTAGATTACGACCTCGCCGAGCGCATTACCCATCGGAAGTAGTTCGAGAGTATCAGCAAGTTCCTCACTGGTCAGCGTGCGCGTCATATAGCCCGAACGATGCAAGGTGATGTTACGTGAGTTAAATCCCTCGGCAAGCGTATCAAGCATCACCGAGCCATCCCAGATGGTTGTATCGGAAGCCTCCGTACCATACTGCACAATGACGTTACGCTGCGGCACACCTGTCTCCATATCCACAATAACAATGCGCTGTTGTGCCTCGGCAAGCATACACATATAAAATATGATGACTACCAAGAGGAAGGCTCGTTGTTTACTATATTCTCGACGTATGATTTTCACGACTGCAAAGATACGCATTTACTTACTCCGCAACAACACCCCTGAGCATATTTACGGTTATTTATGAATAAATTATATAAAATCCACATAAGTGAATTTTCATTTATTTTCAGTAAAAAATAGCAAAACCGCCAATGCTTACAAGAATTTCATCGTGACATTTGGCGGTTTCGCAAAAAGTTCGTAATTTTGCATCGAATATAAGATAAACAAACAATACGTATTAGCAACCATCATGGCATCAATGAAATCTTTGGCTAAGGACACAGCCATTTACGGCCTTAGCAGCATCATAGGCAGGTTTCTGAATTATCTGCTCGTCCCACTATATACACACGTCATCACAGCTGCCTCTGGCGGCTACGGCATCGTGACCAATCTGTATGCATATGTAGCACTCATACTTGTAGTGCTGACATTTGGCATGGAAACGACATTCTTTCGCTTTGCCAACAAAGAAGAAGAGAACCCACACTGCGTCTTCTCCACCTCGATAGTCATCATAGGCTTTCTGACGGCGATATTCCTTGCTGCGATATTCTTGTTCATAAATCCCATAGCCTCAATCATGCACTATGAGGACCACAAGTCATACATACTGATGATGGCATGCGTGGTGGCTCTCGATGCACTGCAAGCCATACCGTTCTCATATCTGAGATATAAGAAAAGGCCTATCAAGTTTGCTGCGCTCAAGATGCTTTTCATCATACTCAACATAGGTCTTAACCTGCTGTACTTCGTGGTATTAGAGAAGACCGACGTGTTCTACGTCTTCTTCCTCAACCTAATATGCACAGGGTTCATCACCTTCTTCTTCATACCTGAGTTCGCACATGAACACGTTGCCGCCCGCCAATACTGCAAGGAGCGTGGCATACAGTTCAAAATCGTGGATTTCTCTCTGCTCAAGCGTATGCTTACGTATTCATGGCCAATACTCGTATTGAGCATAGCCGGAATACTCAACCAGACCGCAGACAAGATGATATTCCCCCTTATATATCCTGATGCCGCAGAGGGAAAGGTGCAATTGGGTATCTACGGGGCGTGCGTGAAGATTGCCATGATTATGGCTATGATAACGCAAGCCTTCCGCTATGCCTACGAGCCTATCGTGTTTGCCAAGTCAAAGGACAAAGACAAGAAGGAATACTACGCCCAGGTAATGAAGTATTTCGTAATCTTCACGCTCTTTGCCTATCTATGCGTAGTGGGCTGGATGCCTTTGCTTCAAAGGATTATAGAAGCGGAATATCGTGTCGGTCTTGACATTGTGCCCATAGTGATGGCAGCAGAGATAATGATGGGCATATACTTCAACCTATCTTTCTGGTATAAACTCATCGACAAGACTATCTGGGGGGCATGGTTCTCACTTGCCGGTTGCACCATACTGATAGCCATCAACGTCATTTTCATCCCCGAATACAGTTACAAGGCTTGTGCATGGGGTGGCGTAGCGGGTTATGGCACCGCCATGGTGCTCAGCTATGCTGTAGGACGCATGAAGTACCCGATAGACTATGACATAAAGGGAATGTTGGGCTACGTGCTTGTCACCGTTGCTTTCTATTACGCAATAAAGGGCATTATCGATGCAGACCTAAACATAGTATTGACGCTTGCGATAAACTCTGTGTTGATTTTGGCATACCTTGCCATGGTAGTGGTAAAAGAGAAAATCAGATTGCCACACCGTGGGTAAATATGATTGCCATGTAAAAGCAATGCGATTACATGGCAATCAGGATAGCGATTACAACGTAAAAGCATAGCGATTAAAGAATCGCTATGCTTTTATTTTGCCTTTGATACGGCACTGGTTATGAATGAGTTACTACTCTTCTTCTACCTCCCAACTATCGTCAAACAACCAACTGGATTGCTTGGCGGAAGCTTCAAACTGTCCTGAACCCTGGCCATCAACCATGCCGCGACCTAACGCAGAGGCTGCAAGCACAACGTATGAGGAGAGTTTTACGATTTTAATTGTAGGTGAATGATATATCTTTGTCATAGTTGAATGCGTTTTTACTTAAACTTTCGTCAGACTGAAATTACCGCAACACCTTGCGGTCGCGTTGTACCACGATTCCACGCGCGGTAGTGCCGGCAGGTTGTCCGGCTGTGGTGTATGCCACTGCATCGGCTGCTGCTGAGTTTGCAGCTACTACGGCATTAACCGCAGTCGCTTCCTCGTCCTCAACGAAACTCCAGTCCAACTGTTTCGCACCGTTTGCACTGTCCGCAGTGATATAGGCACGGAAAGGCTTCATCCTGCTCATGTAGGTACAGTCATAGAATTTGTTGTCGTAGATGAAATATTCATCTGCACCGAGGTCGCCCGTCTGTCCGCCTGTGAGCAGGGTGTATGTGCCCTTGAGCTGTACGCCGTCGCCTGCCTGTACTGCGTCAGTAGTATTCTCTACCGTGACATTGCTGAAGGTATAGCTGCCCGATTCGCTCACCGTACCTACCTTTATGAGTACAGGCTCATTAGCTGTGATGCTATTTTTTCTCGTGAAATAGAGTTTACTATCGGTAATCTTGCTTACAGAGGCTATCTCTGTATCACTGCCGAACACTTCCTTTACCTGCTCGGCAGTAACTGAAAAAGGGATAGTCATCGTAGTCCACTCCTCTGTGGGGAAAGAGCGTGTTAGCGTCACCTCGTCATAGTCGCCTTGTGGAAACTCAGTGTATGAACCATTCTCAGAGAGTTCCAGCTTCTTGTCAATGAAACGGCGCTCATACTCTGTGGCAGCAAGGATAAAGCCACCGAACACCTTGCCTTCGGTGTAGAAACTTGACGATGCTGGGTCGGCTACTGTTGGTTCTGTGTCCTTGCCCATGAGGTAATACTCTGCAGAACCATCACGGTTGTCGCCACCACCCAGTCCTGCTGACTTCGAGCAATGAACAAGGTGTACGCCACCATTGCCGTCAGCAACCATGAAGTTCTCTATGATGCCCTGATATGCTTTTGTTGCTACTGCTGTATAGTCAGTGTCATACAATCCGAGGCGCATGCCTTTCAAGTATGCTGCTGTGAAGATTGCCGAAGCAGAAGACTCAAGGTAGTTGGCTACAGGGTCTGATGTGTATTTTTTTCCACTGTAAGACTGTGCTACAAATGAACCATCATGGTTGAGCAACTGATACCAGCAACCGCTTGTTGCATCCTGCTTTGCTGCTATGCCTTCTGCCAGTTGGTTGAGGTAACTGCGCAGTGTAGCATAGTTTTGTGTCTTTGTCATTCCTGCTATCTGCATTTGCTCAAGTACGTCAACAAGTGCGAGGAAGTACCAACCCTCGGCACGTCCCCAGTATTCTGCAGAGTGATATATCTCACTGCCTGGTGTGGAAGATATTCCATACCAAGAAGATGCAGCAGAGCCTGCAGGGTCTGCAGTGAAAGCATGGTAAAGCAACTTAACATCAGGATTCCAGAGATATTTCCATGATATGGTGAACTGCTTTGTTACCAAGTCCCAGTCAGCTTCTTTGCTGCCTGCGATATAGCCGTCAGTTTCATAATTGTCATATTCGTTCAGCATCTGAGCAAGCAATGCCGGTCCCATATACTGACCGTCGCACCACATCTGGTTGGTGTAACCAGACTTATGCCACCAACCTCCGGCAGCACCAGGGAGCAGACTCTCCTTGATAGCGTATTTTTCATTAGCAATCTTTATACCCGCAAGAGCCTCTGAGAAACGCGTATTTGCAGTAGAGAGTGAATTAGCATTAGTTATTGTTGGAGCATCGGCAAATTGCTGTGATGTTGCTAATTCTTGCAATTTAAAATAGAGTTTCACGGCATTGAGGTCGTCAAAACTCTCACCAGCTATTCCTTCAGAGGTAATCGCACGCTCTGAATAACTCTGCACCGCATAGAACCAAGGCTTTACGTTGACATCATTGTCATTCTTGTAATAATCGACAGCTTCAAGCACTGCCTTGGCCACAAGTCCTGGAACATAGTCTAATGTGGTTTTCTTCATACTTGGTGCAGTGATTTGTGTGCCATCGTCTCCGAATACTCCAAAGTTTGAAGTATTGGTGTTTGCTTTGAAATCATTCAGTCGTGAATTGATAACCCACTCAGAGTAACGCTTCGTTGCATCAAAGGTCATAGCACTGCCTGCGGCAGGATATGTCGGTGTCTCATCAGGGGTCTCACCGCTATTGCCTCCTTCTCCGCTATCACCGTCGGTGTATATCACGTCAATGCCAAGTATATAGTATCCGTTATTATATGAACCCATGCAGATATAACCTGCATCTCCTGTATATTCAAAATCTTCATAGACAGGAGTATCAGAGGTGCTTATTAGACAATATTGTGTCTTTATCTTATTAGAACGTTCTGGCGTCGCTGATGTATAATAATACATATCAAGGTATCTGTCTGCTGATGAAACACCATAAGTTCTGATTATACATGGCCCCTCTACAGGGAATGATACAAGACGAGAATCACTGGAGTTTCCTCCCTTAAGATTTAATGCGTATGTAAAAGACTGTCCACCTACAGTTTTAGACTTAGACTCTATGCTGACGTTCTTTGATGATGTCGCATATATTGTAAAATCTCCAATAGTAATATTAGAGGTTATGCTTGACTTTGCATCATATGCGGTGAACCTCAGCGAGATATTTGTTCCAGCTAAGGCGTTTGTTACCCCTGTCATGACAAGGAGAGTCATGAGGAGTAGTTGTTTTGTCGTTGATTTCATATTTGTTGTTTTTGATGCCTTTATTATTTGATTTAAACTTCCTGACTGTCTGTTAGTCACCCCATATAGGCGGATTGTCTGGGTCGGTATTGTCACTTCCTTCAAGTCCCGTGCCATGCTCGTCCTCATTGTCCGTTGCCTCGTTGTTCACGTAAATCGGCCATTGGCTTGGGTGTGCGTTCATCACGCTATCTATCTCCAATTCCTCAAAATAAACTGTGGGTTGTATATATCTCCTTTTCATATTATCTTCTATTGATTATTGATGATGTTATTTCACAATAACCTTTCTGCCTTTTAATACGTAGATGCCCTTTGTTAATCCTTTGACTGTATCACTTACTTTCTGTCCGGTAATACTATAGACACCATCCTTTTCGTTTACACCTAATGACTGCTGAGCTTCTTCTGACATTTCGCAGACATTGATGGCAGTGGCCTCTTCTTCTTCTTCCCATGCGTGGAAGTAATTGAAACTTACAGACTTTGCAGGTGCAGTGCCGTCATCCTCTTTTTTAAGGTATGAGCGGTAGCCCTTCAGCATGGAAGTGCCTCGTGATAGATAGAGAGTATTACCCGACAGGAATATATCTCCTGTGTTGAGCAGCACGCTAGCACTGTAATCAGTTCCTTTTATATTAAACGTCTGTGGGGTACAGAAGTCTGTCACGCCTTTTGAGGTGTAGCCGTTATTGGTAAACTCCAGTACTTGCTGGCTTGGGTCTATGCCTTTGTTGTGTACCTCAATGTGGTCAACGTCCTGCGTAGGCTTGATGAGGTATGGATAGCCCGCCAATATATTCTGTATCTCATGATACTTCATAAAGATTGAGGCATGGCCTGCATCTACGGTCACATGGTCAAGGATAATCAGCTCCGTGCCTACGCCAAATACGTCTTCCACCTCGCGCTCTGTCATAGTGAACGGCAAACAGATGGTATTCCAATTGTTTGCGGAGAACGAGCGGTCGAGTGTCACTGTCTTATACATCGGTATGGTGTTAGCTCCCTCTGCCTTCTTGAGTTCTGAATGGTCGTATGCTTTGTCCTCAGACAGGATAAGTTCGCCTGACGGCTGGTTATCATTGTCTGGCACGAAGTTCACGCCGCTGAAACCAATCTTTGAGAAGTTAGAGAAGATATAGTATGTCTGTCCGGCAATCACATGGAAGGTGTATTTCACCATACCAGGGTCTAAGGCGAGGTAAGCACCGTTGTCAAGCTTCGTGACAACCTGGGCGCCATTCACACCGGCAGACCAGTTGTCGTATACTCTCTGCTGTTCGCCTGGTGACATATACTCCTTGAACTCCTTCCAGTTACCTATGTTCGTAACGTCGTTGTATCCGTCGGCATTCTCGTCAAGGATACACTTGAACTTCTCGCCTTTCTCGCAGCCATAGTTCTTGCAGAACTTATCGAGCATAGTGTTCTGTGTGGTGTCCTTTACGCTCTCTGATATGCCTGATGTAACCTTTTTACGTGTTATGATGCTAACGGGAGTATAGTTATCTACCAGATGTCCGTTCTCGTCAACTATGAAGAAAGCGTGCGGACGGAACTGGAACGGTGCTGTGCTAGGGAAAGTGGCAGCCTTGCCACTGGCATTTACTGATACGAGGTTGCTGTCGTTGTCGTAGATGTCTTTTTTATTTGTGTTCCAAGGTCCGTTCTGGTCTATATATACAGACAGTGTGCCGTTGACTGTAGGCTCGAGCGTGATGTAGGCACCGCGTACAGGCAGTGTGAACGGATAGGAGGTGGCACCGTCAGGCTGCTTGAACCAACCGAAACGCTCCACACCGTATATCACGTCGTTGTAGTATTGCTTTAAAGAACTGTACATGGTCTCGTTGCTCGCGTCAGCAGCGCCGCTCCAATATTTGGAGAAACCGTCAACACCTGTGGATGATGTGGTTATGTTCTTGTTTTTGGTATCATTGCCATACCAATGGTCAGTCACTGCCTTAGTGGAACCGTTAGCCTGTGGGTAATTGTACGTGTTGTTGTTTCTATTCCATCCGCCAAAAGTGCCTACTACGTACAGTTTCTCCTCTCCTGCAATGTTCTTATATACATGAAATGTGTCGCGTACGGCAGGAGCATTGCTCTTGAATACAGGGTGTGTGGCAACCTTCCAGTTTATGCCTTTCTGTATTGTGATAGAGTACTGTGCCTTGGCGTCGTCATAGTTACTGTTGTTCGTAGAGGTTGCTGTGATAACAGCCGTACCGTTGCCGTAAGGCTGAGCAAGTGTTATGTTGCCGTTTGCATCTACTGTTGCCACGGTCTCGTCATCTGAGGTGTATGTAATGTTGAGACTGCTGGTTGATACGGGATTGCCGCTGTCGTCTGTGGCTGTAAGCGTCGGTGCCGTCAGTGCCGGTTCGTTCTCGTCAGCATTGCAAACATATTCCGTAGCGTCGTCGCCACTGTCGCCGTCGGTGTAACTGAGTGTCAGTCCTGCTTTGAGGACATCAACGCTGATGCGACTCTCACCATCCTTATATACGGTGCCGTTACCCTTTATGCTGAAAGTAAGGTTCGTTGGTGTGTTGCCAGTTGCGGCAATACCAACAAGCGTAAGTGTGCCTTTTCTGTAAGTTTCGTCAGAATCAAGCATTCGGGTGAATGTTGCCGTTACCTTGCTTGCGTCGCCGGCATTGGTCATTGCGTTCTCATTGAATATACATCCGTATGGCAGGCGTAGGGTGATATTCTTTGTTTCACCCACTTTTACCGCTACGTTTGTATAGTCCAGTTTCGGTATTTGTTTCTCCTTGTAGAACACTATGTCGGCCGGATATACATCCTTACCGTCACCGGTAATCTTTATGGTGTGTGTGCCAATATCACCGGTGGAATAGATAGGTGAGGTGGTGTAGTTACCAGGTGCAACATGGAACGGAGTAAGCTCTACGCCATCCAAGTAAACGTTCACGTCTCTTGTATCCTTGCTGTTACCGTGGAAAGCGTCAACGCTGAAGGCTATTGCACCATCAAAGGTCATGGTGACGTAGTTGCTTTCCCATTTAATATTGTAGAATGCGCCTGTCACTCCATTGTGCGTACCCGTGCTACCATTATTATTCACAGGGTTCGCCGTGGTATATACGGTGCCATCGATGTTCTCCTTGGTGAGGTTAAACTGCTGCTGTTTCTCCGTAACGTGATACACGGTATCCTGCACAATATAGAAATAGTCAAGACCGCCATTGCTTCCAGCAGGGCAATATACAGACAGCGTTTTTGTTTCGGTTATGGTAAAAGGTGCAGAGGATGCATTGACGTTATTGCCTTTCGCTACATCTGCACTCATAACTTCAACGTCGCCAGCCTTAAATTTATATGTAAAGGTATTTTTGTTGCCATTGATGGCACTCGCATATATTGTATAAGTTCCGGGCGCGAGTGTTGTTACTGTCTCGTATGCGCTGTTTCGTGCAATGGTGTCATTGGATGCTCTGGTAGATACAGTGCCATCGATGTATTTTTGTGAGAGAGCACTGCATTGCTCCGCTTCTGTGTAGAATACCACATTGTTAACGGTATTATTTGTGTAGTTTATGTTTCCTACATATCCGTCGGTATTCGGTGTGACAAAATATGTATAATAGTTCCCGGACATTGATGGCCCGCGTGTGGTCTCATATAGTGTTGTGCCTGATAGTACATATTGTGGAATAGGTATAGATAGTTGCCCAGTTCCTGTGGCGTATGTTCCCGTTTTAATCTCCTTCAACACATTGCCGTTGCCGTCAACAGCATTGACGGCGTAACTATAATTGTCTGACTCAACTTTTAGTTGGAACATGTCGTATATGTTCGTCGGGTTATCATCGGCTCTTACTGTAATATACACAGAGCCTAATCCTTTTGCAGTAACTACGCCGTTCTGGTCAACGGTGGCAATGTCGCTGTTGCCAGTGTACCATGTAATGCCACTGTTTATAGTGTTAGACGGCGACAGCGTTGCAGTCAGTGTCGTCGTAGCTCCATATTTTATTGTTGATTCGCCTGTTATTGTTATGCCAGTCGGTGCACGGTCGTATTGTGCGTACAGTGTGGTGTCGCTGCTTGGCGTATATTCGTAGCCTGCACCACCAATGCGAGTGCCGCCAAGGGGAGCAGTGTACCAACCCCTGAACTCTGCACCTTTGTTGTCAGTTGCAGTAGGCAGTGTCACGGATGTTACGTTGCCTTCGCTTGCGCAAGACAGTGAGGTGGTGGCGCAGGTAGCATCGTCACCGGCAACGAAAGTTACGGTGCGCTTGTCTGCGTATGTTATGCTGAGTGACGGAGCTTGATTGCTTCCCTTGCCATAGAGGTCACCGCCGGCGGCGTTGTTTGTTACAAACAAAGTAATGTAGCCCTGGCTCTCTACAGCTTGCACGGCAGAGGTTACATCGGTTTCTACGTTCGTGTGTAAAGTGCCTTGGTTGGTGCCATTGAGTTCCACGTTTGTGAAATAAGTGTATGGACTGCCTTGCATAGCCATAATCATGTTTCCGCGTCCTTGGGCAAAGGCATTCCAATCAAGATCTTTGCCAAGGTTCATGTAGTAGAAACTGTTGTTGCGTGTAGAAGGATTACCATAGATTGTCGTGCTCCATGTGAGTGTTGCCGCAATGACAGTCTTACCTGCAGGCAGGTTGAAAGAAAATTTCATTGCAGCCTGACCATTCCAGTCTCGCTGACCACCAGCGTTATTGTAACGTTCGGTTTCTGCATCATAGGTCTGCTTGTAGGTCTCACCGTTCATGTAATAAGTTGAACCAGTATGCTCAAGCGTCGCATAATCGGTAACATCAGCTTTTACACCTGCAGCCATAATGATGGCCACAAGTAAAAGAATGGTTTTAGCAAAATTGTTTCCTGCCATACGGTTATTCCTAATCTCCTTCATAAAATTGGCAAATGTGTTATTCTAAAAAAATGTTTCTTTAAATGGTAATTTGTATTAGTTATAATGGATTTTTGTGCAAAGTTACATATTTTTCTCTTTATATAAGAAGAAAATTGTGTATTTTATGGTATAAAAAAGTTTTTTTCGACATTTTAGCACAGAATACTGCATTTTGTGGCTAGTGATTATACTTTATCGTACAAAGACAAAAAAATCGCCAATAACTTTCCCTCACGAGAGACTTATTGACGCCAAAAAAAGGATTTTTTGTTTGATGAAACGTTTATTCTTTCTCTATTGTGTATCTTATTCACCAGAAACAAGATATGAGTTTGCTACACTATTGGCATCGGCCATAGTAATCTGACCGTCTTTGTTATAGTCAGCAGCAGTCACATTTATATTTGTAACGTAGCCTAACAGAAATTTATTGACGATATTGTTGGCATCGGCCATGGTCGTTTTGCTGTCCTGATTGACATCGCCTAAGTCTGCCTCTTTGCAGAATGTGATTTTCAAACCGTCGTAGATTTCATACTTACCCAACTCTCCTCCGTTCGCCTTCATAACGAGCTGTCCGTCAACGTGCTTCATTACTGGCAGGGATGAGATATTGTAGCTTTGCGTATCAGAACTTGATACGTGGATGGCAAGCGCACTTTTTTCCTCTGCAAGAGCGTTACCTGTACTCATTATTATGGCCATTAGGCCGAGAAGTATCTTTTTCATAATCTTTTGTCTTTAACTGTTTATGTTGGCAAAGTTAATGTTTTTTTTTATATCTGCAAAATTTTTTACAAAAAAAAACGACAAATATGCCTTTTTAATCTATAAACGGAATTGCATTTTATGCTTTATTACCGAGTTTGGGTCACATACGTAGAAGCACTGCAGCTCTTTTTCCTGTCTGCGCAGGTGTTTGGCTGTCTGAAGAGGCGTTTGCCGTAACGACAGAACGTCTATTATTCTACTCAATCACAATCAGTTAGCGATTACAATGTAATCAGATAGCAATTACAATGTAATCAGGTAGCGATTGCACTGTAATCAGGTAGCGATTACAATGTAATCAGGTAGCGATTACAATGTAATCTGATAGCGATTGCATAGGAACAGAAAAACGGTCTTGCAGAACAGTGTCTGCAAGACCGTTTTTCTTGTTATATTTCGAGTTTATTACTCCACGTCTTTTCCTGCGAGGAAGCTGTTTACAATCTGGTTGGCATCAGCCATAGTGATTTGCTTATCACCGTTGATATCAGCATTGTAGAGTGGGAAATCACCAAGGCTATCCTTGTCATCTGCAAGGAAGTAGTTCACTACCATGTTTGCATCAGCCATGGTAACCTGTCCATCGTTGTTGACATCACCCAGTGTGACGTTGGCTGGACGGAGGACAGTGAAGTTGAGCAGGCATGTAGCCGTATTGCCATTGCGTCCCAGAGTGAGGCTGTCGCAGTCAATGTCAAGCACAAACTCTTGTATTACCGGATTGACAGTAGTGGTGTTGGTGTTAGCGAAATTCTCTGGTTTGATGATGGCTTTCGTATTGTTGTAAATCCAGGTAGTGCCGTACTTTGAATCTTTACTATTGTTTATGCAACCCAACAAGCGGATGGTATCACCCTTCTGAAACTGCTTTCCGTCAGCAGCCTTCACTACCATGCAGTAGTCTGGTGACACCTTCAACGTATCACTAAATCCTATTGTCTTGGCAAACTTCACGCAAGCGGTGCTTACGTTGTTTACCTTAACGGTTGACTCAGCTACGTTGCCCGCATCCGTTACACTGTAGAGCGTGGTTGCCCCCACCTTGTTTTTCCAGTCATATATGACCGTTGGCTCAGGAATGCTGTAGTCTCCAACGTCGGTTGGGTCGTCATCATCGCCCTCTTCATCAGCAGTGGCGGCATTAGGAGTCCAGGTGATAGTCTTGAAGTATGACTTGGGGTCCATCAACAGATAGTAAGTCTCTGTAGCCTTCAGTCCCTTGAGCTCTGCGGTTACCTCGTCACCATCGAGCGTTGCGATGGCAACTGCGGTCTTGCTTACAGAGGTAGCGAGCTTAACCTCGTTAGCATTATCGCCAAACTCTATCGTCAGAGTGCCCGACCCTGAGAGTTTTGGCAGTACGAAATAGCGGTTAGGTGTACTGCTGTACTGTGTCGAACCACCCATTTTCATCTGTTTGCCGGCCTCAATCTTACAGTTGCCTCCTGCCACGTAGGTAAGTTCTGTGTTACTACCGTCAGTGCTTACGAATATGTTTGTCGCATTGGCAGAGAACGTACCACTTTGCGTATAGGATGCGTTTGTCAGGTTCCATGTCACGGGGTCGAGTGACGGAACGGGTATAACGCTGACGTTTACCTGTACGGAGTCGCCCTTATATTCCTCGTTGCCTGCTGCATACACGGTGATGACAGCCTCACCTCCGCTTACGGCCTTGATGGTGCCGTTGCTCACAGTGGCCACTTTCTCATTGCTTGAAGCATAGCTTACGGAGCCTATGGCATTCTCAATGACAAGGGTTGCCGTCATAGTTTTCTCCATTTCAATCTCAATGCTTGTAGGGCTTACGCTCAGAGTATTAGGCTTACGCTGGTCAGTAACCTTGACGGTAACGTTCCATACGCCTGCCTTTACAGTGTTGTCGCCCTCATCGGTGATGGAAATGGTGGTCTCGCCCTCGCCTACTGCGGTCACGTTGCCATCGGCATCAACCGTGGCTACCGTTTCGTCAACGCTGCTATAATTCACCTTACCCACTGCGCCCGTCGGCTCAAGTTTCGTTGCTGTGCCACGCTCCAGTGTCAGTTCCTCCACGGCTTTTAGCGATGAAGCCGGACGATTATCGGGCACGTTGACCGTAACCACGGCAGTGCCAGGACGATTTGTAGTGCTGCCTGGATCACTGATGGTAATCTTTGCCGTGCCGAAGCCTACGGCTGTTATGTTGCCTTCAGCATCAACGGTAGCGATGCTTGGTGCGCCTGACGTATAAGTCAATGGGTTAGAGCAGGTAGCGCTGATGCTTGCAGTACTGCCAAGTTCTACGGTTATCTCTGCATCTGAGTTAAGAGTTAGGTCAGAGTTGTCGCGCGTATCGGTCACTGTCACCTTGAATTTCAGCGTGCCGCCGTTCCTTACGTCGTCACCCTTCTGCGTCATGGTGATGGTGGTGTTGCCCTCTGCAAGAGCGGTAATCTTACCATTCTCATCGACTGAGGCTATCTTTGCAGAACTTGACTTGTATGATATTGCGCCTGTGCATGATGTAGTGTAGTCAGTACCCTTTGTAAGCGTATAGGTGCTGCCGTTCTTTATCTCTATGGTCTCAGTGGTAAGAGCGGTAAGGTCGCTCTCTGCCAATGGAGAATAGAGTTTCACACCCTGCACGTCGCGCGTGCTCGAATTGGTATTGGTGATGCGCACGTACTTCACAGTAGCGTCAGTACCAGTATATACAGCGTTAGGATGAGTGCCTGATTTGCCCGTAATGACAGAGCCGGAGTTAGTGAAAGTCTTGCCATCGGTACTTGTTGACAGTTGCCAAGCCTGGTCGCCGGTTGACGATACGTAGAAGGCTGCGGTAGAGATGCCGCCCGCATTGTAGAGGGTTATGCTCTCTCCATTGGCAAGGCGTATTGAACCTACATAGTCGGAGCAAGATGTCTTGTCGCTCTTAACTATTGTCTGTTCTGGCTTGTATGATGCACCGGAACTGAGTATGATGGTGCCAGCATTTACATATGCTTTGTACTGTGTATCGTTGTCAGTGTTAAACCAGAACCATCCGTCGTTCTCGCCGATTACTTGCTTGCCTGATGCCACGGCAGTACCGCTGCCACCTGCCCACGATGGGGTAAACTCATCGTTCTGTTCCTGATCGAGTCCCTTACCGTCACCACCGTCAACGAGGTCTGTTGCCGGCGTGCGGTCGCTGATGGCAGTACCGTCGCCAAACGACTGCACGGTGCCTTCGTAACTCACCACGGAAGTCTTGAGATCAGAGATGACACCGTAGTTCTCATCCTGCAGGGAGTTATTAAATGTCCATTTGAAGTCACCGCCCTGCATACGGCCTGCACCCAAGCCCTCACGACCGATGAGTTCACCACGTACTGCCGCCGGTATGTCTTCGGGATCGTCAATGTTATTTTCTATATAAGTGGTACGAGCAGCTTTGTCGGCGGTGTTATTATAACCCGTGCCGCCAGTCAGGCACTTCACCGTTACTTCGTCACTGCGGTTATCTACCTCCACGGCATCCCACTTACCATCGGTCTGCTCACCGTCGTAGAGCTGCACCTTACGTGGGTTGATGATTATGTTGTTGAAGATTTTGTTTACGCCTCCGTCTTCACCAGAGAATGTACCATCGCCTTCTGCGTCTGTTCCCTGCTTTGATATAAGCACAGGATATTTACAGTTGCGGAAGTAGTTGTTCTCAACGAATGAAGAACCTCCGCTCGTTACGCCTACTCCGTACTTTGAGTTTCCGTCAAAGTAGTTGTTATATACGTGATAGAAAGCTGTGCGTATGCGTGGATGACGCGAGTCAGAGTGGTCAAACCAGTTGTGGTGGAAGGTCATCCAACAGTCGGTAGTTTCGCCCTTCATACCACCGAGAGAGCACTTGCCAGAGTCCCAGAAGTGGCAGTAAGACATGGTGATGTTGCTTGACTTTCCCTTGATATCCACCGAACCGTCGCCCTTTGCCTGGTCGGCATCAGAGCCAGTGCCACCATAGAATATGTCCATGTTGTGAATCCACACGTTATGGTTGTCTGTGTCAACGGAGATACCATCGTCAAGGAAGAGCATGATGCCGAAGTTACGGAACTCTACTGACTTTGCGTTTCTTACGAGGAAGCCAAAGCCATGCACCGTAGCATCACAGCCGATACCCTCTAATGTGACATTCATATCGGTAGAACCGCTCTTGCCTTTCACCTGTAAACCTTCGTTAGAGTTCATTGCATCGAGGTCGGCAGCCTTCACAGTACCTACGAAACGCACGCACAGTGGACGTGTCTCACCGCCACCTTCGTATGCTCCGATGATGGCCTGTATGCCCGTGTACTGTGTTTCTTTGCCACCTTTCATGACTCCAAGCGCAACGGTCTTGGCAGTCTTAGCCGTAACATAGAGCACACGTGCGTTATCCTTCAGTGTGCCATCGTTCTTATAAGCTCCGATACCGCCCGTCATTCCTACGTGAGCGAAGCCCGAACGGTCATAGGGAGCGGCATAGAATACGTCGGATTCAGCTTCTGAGCCAGTGCTTGAAACAATCTTAAACTGGTACTGTCCGGCCTTCAATCCCACCATATCGGCACGACCATAGTTGGAATACAGACGTACAAGTTCCTTGTCCATCTTCACGTAAGCACCACCAGCAGGGCGGTAATAAACCGTGTACGTGGCACTTGGCTCGCGAGCCCAGGTCACGTATCCACTCTCAAACCATCCGTTTGTCTCCTGAATGGTCACCGCACCCATGGCTGTCATGCTACACAACAGCGTCAGAAGCGTGAGAGTCAGTGAATAGATTATTTTCTTCATTAGTGTGTTTTTAATATAGTTAGTTATTGATTGTGTATCATCTATTTATGGTGTTTTTGCATAATAAAAAAGTGCTTAAGGCAAAAATACGGATTTGTTTTTCGTAATATACTGGTAACAAGGTGCAAAGTTAATGTTTTTTTTCGTAATCAAGAAACTTATGTCATATTTTTTTTGCATAAAAAATTTACATGAATAATAAGCAGAAGATTTGGCAATGTCAGAAAAGTTTAGTAACTTTGCGTTCAATTCACAATTCAATAACTCAACAAAATATTTTGGATACATTACTCTTCGCAGGGCAGTTTATTATAGGGCTGCTCGCAATAATCAAAGGAGCAGACTGGCTTACTGACGGTGCAGCTTCAATAGCTGAGCGTTTTGGTATTCCAACGCTCGTGGTAGGCATGACTATAGTAGCGATTGGCAGTTCCGCACCAGAACTCGTAGTCAGTGTGGTGGCGGCACTGAAAGGTAATGCTGACATGGCTTTGGGCAATGTAGTGGGTAGCAATATCTTCAACATATTAGGCATCATGGGCATCACTGCCGTCGTCACGCCAATAGTTGTAGAGCGTGGCAACGTAAGAAACGATGTGCCGTTTGCAGTATTGTCAAGCATTGTCATTGCGATAACAGCCTTTGACACGATTTTCTCGCCAGAGGCTACGGATAACAGTATCAGTCGCACCGACGGATTACTGATGCTTTGTATGTTTGCTATCTTTATGTCATACACACTCGCACTGGCAGGCAAAGGAAAGGCATCAGAAGCTAACGCCACAGCAAATAATGAAGCAGAGAAACCGCAATCCGTATCAACAGAAAAAGATTCTGACGCAGAAAGCAAGCCCATATCTTCGGTACTGCGTTCCTCACTACTTATAGTCATCGGCCTTGCATGCCTTATCTTCGGTGGCGACTGGCTCGTAGATGGAGCCTCAGGCATAGCCACAGTACTCGGTGTGAGCCAGTCAATCATAGCCTTAACCATCGTCAGTGCAGGCACATCGGCTCCGGAACTTGCCGCCTCTGTCATGGCGGCACGCAAGGGCGACACTGCAATGGCACTGGGCAATGTGGTAGGCAGTGTCATCTTCAACGTATTCTTCGTGCTTGGCATCGCAGCAACCATACACCCTCTCGGTGTAGGCGGCATCACATGGTTCGACATTTCTACGCTACTTGTAGCCTCATGCTTATTATGGATATTCTGCCGCTTCGGCAAACGCTACCTTACACTTACGCGTCCTGAAGGCTTAATAATGATACTAATGGCCGTAGCTTACTATTCTTGGCTGGTAATACAGGCATAAAGCCCTGCATATATAAAAACTCTCTGCATTTCGTAGGATTGCATTACGTATGCAACATCACATTATACCACATATAATGACTACTCTCTTTTATGACCATACAGTTTAACATACATTATAGTGCCGGGCAAGGTGAATCCCTATACTTAAACATAAGGCACGCTGACAGCGTAGAGTCACACCGCATGAACCTTGTCAATGGTGACGCATGGCAATATGACTTGCGCATAGACACACTGCAAGGCGATTTCTCAGACTACTATTACTCGGTGAAACGCGACACGGAGCTTATCAATAAGGAGTGGACAACCCAGGCGCATCGCATCAATATGGCACTTGCGCAACATTCACATTACGTAGTATGGGATACGTGGATTAGCATCCCCCACGATTCATATCTCTATTCCTCAGCCTTCACCGAGTGTGTAAACCGACGCGAATCAAAGCACTCGATGCACCACGGCGGGGGCGCAGGACCGTTGCTCCGCCTGAAGGTAAGAGCGCCTCAACTGCGTGGTTGCGAGCGATTGGTACTTGTAGGCAATCATCCTGTATTGGGCGAGTGGGACTTGGCACGCTCGCTACCGTGCGAGGAACAAGCGCCAAACGAGTGGGTATGCAGCATCAGTGCGGAGTATTTGGCAGAGCAGAACATAGAGTTTAAGTTCGTTGCCGTAGGCAGTAATCAAGGAGACTTATGGGAAACGGAAGATAACCGCACGCTTCACGTAGAGCGGATACGTCACGGTGAGGTGATGGAATATGAGTTGTCGCAGGCTTTTTTTAAAATCTGGAACGTGAAGAAGGCAGGCACATTGGTGCCTGTATTCTCACTGCGCACGGAAGGAAGTTTCGGCGTTGGCGACTTCGGCGACCTGAAACGCATGATTGACTGGGTAGAATACACGGGGCAACGCCTGCTTCAGGTGCTTCCAATCAACGACACCACGATGCAACGCACGTGGCACGATTCTTATCCATACTCCTGCATCAGCGTATTTGCCCTGCACCCATTGTATGCAGACCTACGACAACTACCAGCCCTGGCTGACAAGAAGAAGGCCGCAGAGATGGAACAACTGCGCAAGGAACTCAACGCTTTGGCTGAGATAGACTATGAGCGTGTCATTCGAGCGAAGGAGGAATACCTCCGTCTGCTGTATGCTCAGGAGCGCACGGCAATATTAAGCAGCGACGATTTCAAGCAGTGGTTTGCCAAGGAGGAGCAATGGCTGTTGCCGTATGCCTACTACAGTGTGCTGCGTGATGAATACGGCACGGCCGACTTCACGCAATGGCCGTCACACAATACATGGGATGAGGCAGACCGCGAGCCACTGCGTAATCCCCGTACCAAGGCCTACAAACAGGCAGCATACTATTATTTTGTGCAGTACGTCTTAGCGCAACAGATGCATTCTGCACACGAGCACGCACGCAATAAGCGCGTGATACTGAAGGGGGACATACCAATCGGTGTGCATCCGCTTAGTTGCGATGTATGGCAGGAGCCACACTACTTCAACCGTCAGTATCAGACAGGGGCACCACCCGATGATTTTTCAATCAATGGACAGAACTGGGGCTTTCCTACCTACAACTGGGATGAGATGCTGAAGGACGACTGTCAGTGGTGGGTGCGCAGGTTTCAGAGTATGCAGAAGTATTTCGATGCTTACCGCATAGACCACGTATTGGGTTTCTTCCGCATCTGGGAGATACCCGGCGATGCCGTACACGGTTTGTTAGGACAGTTCCAGCCTGCGCTGGGAATGACACCTGCGGAGATAACGGCTTACGGACTGCCCTGGAACGAGGAACTGTTCACTGAGCCATACATCACGAAGGAGATACTCGAAGACGTCTTCAAGGACGAGGCAGCGATGGCTCGCGACACGTTTGTCGTACCCTATCGCGATGGCCGTTACAATATCCGTACGGAGTATAACACGCAGAAGAAGGTGAGCAAAGACCCCACAGTGAAGAATAAAGAGGGGCTGTACACGCTGCTGAGCAACGTGCTTTTCGTGCGTGACCACAAGAACCCATCGCTCTACCATCCGCGCATTGCTGCGCAGCACTCCTATACTTACAAGATGCTGCTCACGCAACAGGAGCAGCAACGCTTCAACCGTCTGTATGACGATTACTTCTATCATCGCAACACGCAGCACTGGCAGCGCGAGGCAAAGAAGAAGTTGCCGCGACTGGTCGAGGCTACCCGCATGCTTGTATGTGCCGAGGATCTTGGCATGATACCATCATGCGTACCCACGGTGCTGAACGACCTGCGCATACTGTCGCTCGAGGTGCAGTCTATGCCTAAAGAGTATGGAGTGCGCTTTGGCAATCCTGAGCGTTATCCGTATCGCTCTGTATGCATCATTGACAGCCATGACATGGCACCACTGCGCCAATGGTGGGATGAAGACGAAACACGGGCACAGGATTACTACTCGCAGATGCTCGGACGCCGCGACCAGGCTCCCCACCCTCTGCCAGCGTGGCTGGCACGTGACATCATCAGCCGCAACCTCCTGGCTGAGTCGATGCTTGCCGTCATGTCGCTGCAAGACTGGCTTGCCATCAGCGAGGAACTGCGCCACCCTGACCCTTATGCGGAGCGTATCAACATACCAGCCAACCCGCATCACTACTGGCGCTACCGCATGCACCTCACCATTGACCAGATGCTCAGCAACCAACGCTTCTGCGATGACGTGGCTGAGATAATCCGACAGACGGGAAGATAACTAACATACACTACACTACCATGCAGAAAATCATAGGTCTCGGAGAGACAGTATATGACATAATCTTTCGCGACAATCAGCCTGTAAGGGCAGTACCGGGCGGTTCTGCCTTCAATGCCCTGATATCCTTGGGGCGTTGCGGCGCACCATGTCTGATGTGTGTCTGCACCGATCTTGCTTGCATAGCGAGAAGAGTTCTTACCATTAGCAAACTCAGGACGGAACAACCACTCGTAACCGAAACCACCTACAGCGATAACCTCGAATGTACGTGGCTGACCTTTGTAACCAGCGAAGAGGTTCATCAGGTTAGCAGTTGCCAAACCGTAAACGTCAACACCCTGAACGAAAGTCTTACCATTCAGTGCACGGTTTGTGCTGAAGTAAGCAGTACCCTCAACAGCTACACCGAGAACGGTTGTAAAGTTCTTACCTACGCGGATACCGAAGTTAGGAGTAAATGTCTTGAAAGAAGACTCGCCCTTAACTGCAGTGATAGCACCGCCGTTAACACCAACGTAGATGTTGTCCTGAGCCTTAGAAGCCGTAATAACGGTACGTGGCTCTGCGTTTGCAGTTGCTACCATTGCAGCAGCTGCGATAAACATTGCAATCTTTTTCATTGATTAATTAATTAATAAAAAATGTAGTGTGAATAATATCTTTGCCATTATTGCATTCAGCTTCGGAGGTAAACATACCACTCCACTGAAATTTGCAAGTGCAAAATTAGTGTAAACCTTTGAAATAGGCAAAAGTTTTATACGTTATAAATGTTTTAAATTACTTTTTCTTGATAAAAGTCAAATATTTGCATTCTTTGTATTGCGCTTTAACTATTTCTTATTACCTTTGCAAGCGAATTTACAAACAAATCCTGCGGATAACTACACATTATTATATATAATAGTACATACAAGTGAATACTCTGAAACGATTTCTACCCGACGTACTCGTCGTACTGCTCTTTGCAGTTATCTCTTTTGTTTATTTCTACCCCGCTGACATCGAGGGGCGCATACTCTATCGCCATGACTCTTCCGCCGGACGTGGCATGGGCAGGGAAACCGGCGAATTCATGGAAAAAACCGGTGAAGTGACACGCTGGACAAATGCTGCATTCAGCGGTATGCCTACGTATCAGTCTGCACCTAAATACGAATCATCGACTACACTTGACTCTGTCGTAAAAGCCTATCATCTGTGGTTGCCTGAGAATGTCTGGTATGTATTCGTCTATCTGCTTGGATTCTATATACTGCTGCGCGCCTTCGATTTCCGCTGGTATCTGGCCATGCTGGGTGCGGTAGTATGGGCTTTCAGCAGCTATTTCTTCATCATCATCGCTGCCGGACATATATGGAAGGTGATGGCACTGGCCTACCTACCTCCGATGATAGCCGGCATATTGTTGGCTTATCGTGGCAAGTATCTTGCAGGACTGGCAGTTACGGGTATCTTCACTGCATTTGAGATAAGTGCTAACCACATACAGATGACCTATTACTACCTGTTTATCATACTATTCCTCGTGATTGGTTTCTTCATTGAGGCCATACGCAAGAAGAAGATGATGCAGTTTGTAAAAGCAAGTGCTGTATGTCTTATTGCAGGTATCTTGGGTGTATTAGCCAACATATCCAACCTGTATCATACCTGGGAATATCAGAAAGAGTCAATGCGCAGCAAGAGCGAACTGGTAAAGGCTAATACTGCTAATCAGACATCAAGCGGATTGGAGCGCGACTACATTACGCAGTGGAGCTATGGAATAGACGAGACATGGACTCTGCTCGTGCCTAACACCAAGGGCGGTTCATCGATGACTCCCGTAAGTCAGTCGGCTGCTGCCGAGAGCAAGGCCGACCCTATGTACATGCAAATATATCAGCAGATGGGACAGTACTGGGGCGAACAACCAGGAACATCAGGACCTGTGTATGTTGGAGCCTTTGTGCTTATGTTGTTTGTACTCGGACTGTTCATAGTCAAGGGGGCAATAAAGTGGGCACTGCTTGCAGCAACAGTGCTGAGTATCATGCTGTCATGGGGACATAACATGATGTGGTTCACTAATTTGTTCATTGATTACGTACCGATGTATGCGAAGTTCCGCACGGTGGCTTCCATACTGGTGATAGCAGAGTTTACTATCCCATTCTTAGGTATGCTCGCACTGAAGAAAGTGATTGATGAACCTGACTGCATAAAGACAACGATTAAGGGTAAGAAAGTGAACTGGCTGTTGGTCAGCTTCGTCCTGACTGGTGGCGTGGCAGCAGCATTCGCCATTGCACCAACGCTCTTCTTTGATTCTTTCGTGTCATCAGCCGAGCAGAAGGCTCTCAGCGGAATACCTGCTGACCAACTGGCTCCACTTATGGCTAACCTGAAGGAAATACGCGTAACGATGTTTACCTCTGACTGCTGGCGTTCGTTCTTTATCATCTTCCTATGCACCGTAGTAGTATATATATATTGTATAAAGAAAATAAACGCCGTAACGGCTGTGAGCATCATCGCAGTGGTATGTCTCGTTGATATGTGGCAGGTGAATAAACGCTATCTGAACGATGATATGTTCGTAAGCAATACCCTGCGCACCGCTCCGATAGAGCCAACGGAGACTGACCGCCAGATATTGCAAGACAAGACACTTGACTATCGTGTGCTTAACCTTGCTTCAAACACTTTCAACGAGAACGAAACAAGTTATTTCCACAAGTCAATCGGCGGCTATCACGCTGCAAAGCTGCGCCGCTATCAAGAACTTATCGAGGCTCATATTTCAAAAGAAATGCAGCAAGGCTTCTCGGCTATTGCTAATGCACAGGGCGATATGACACAGGTGAACGGTGACAGTCTGATGCCCGTGCTTAATATGCTTAACACACGTTACTTCATACTGCCACTGCAGGAAGGTAAGACCATGCCACTGCAGAACCCTTACACTATGGGAAATGCTTGGTTTGTCAATGAAGTACAGTATGTGGACAATGCAAATAAGGAGTTGGATGCTCTTGACAAGATAGACCTGCATAAAACGGCTGTAGCCGATAAGCAGTTCGAAGCAGTACTCGGCAAGAGCCATGTGCAAGATTCTTCTTCTGTCGTCAGAATTACCAAGTATGAGCCTAACGAACTCCATTACACGGTTGACTCAAAGAATGGCGGTGTGATTGTATTCTCCGAAATATACTATCCAGGCTGGACATGTACCGTGGACGGAAAGCCTGTAGAAGTAGGTCGTGTAAACTACGTATTACGTGCTATAAACATCAACGGTGGAAAGCATGAAGTAAAGCTTGAGTTCCGTCCGAAGTCACTAACTACGACAGAGACACTGGCTTATATTTCGCTTGCCCTACTCGCACTGGCAGTTGTAATATCTATTGTGTTTGGCCTTAAAAAGAAAAAAGGAAACACTGTTGCAGAAGAAGGCAACCAAGCTGCATAGATACTCGCAATAGTCTGCATAGATACTCGCATGAAACTATACCTACATATATTCGCAGCCTTACTACTGTCTGTCGCTACGTTGACAGCAAATGCTGCAAAGACGTGGGAATTGCAGGTATCTGTGAACCAAAGGTTTCTGCAATATAAGGATGGCACGCCATTCTTCTGGCTCGGCGACACAGGATGGATCTTACCACAAAGCCTTGACCGTGGCGAAGCAAAGAACTATCTTGAGACAGCCGCAAAGAACGGATTCAACGTGGTACATATCTAAATAAAAAAGCGTAACTTTACCATTGAAAACACTACTTTAATACTTTAATACAAAAAACAAAAAATTACAAACATGAAGAAAATATTTATCACACTCGTCACTTGTATGACAGTATGCCTTAGCACAAGCGCAGGCGTATGGAGCAACATCTGTGCAGGCAAGCAAAGCGCAGAATGGTATGCCAGTGAAGAAGCACAGGCATTAGCAGCAAAGACTGTGGCTATACAGAAGAATAATGGTGGATGGATGAAAAATCTTGAGGTATCCACTATGTCTGACAGCGAATACAACTCGGCATGCTCTGCAAGTGCAAAAGCAGAACATTCATGTCTTGACAACGTAGCCACAACTCAGGAACTTCGTTTCCTTGCTAAGGTTTATCAGAACTGCAAGACAGAAAGCCTGCGCACCTCGTTTGCCAAGGGTGTCAACATGATACTTGCTTCACAGATGACCTGTGGCGGATGGGGGCAGTACTGGCCGCGCAGCGGTAACGGCTCGTATCAGGATTACATTACATTCAACGATGACCTGATGACTAATGTCATGAAATTCCTGCGCGATGTGTATAACAACAAAGGCGACTTCGCCGATATGGTTAACGAAAATACTCGCAACAAGTGTAAAGCCGCATTCGACCGTGGCCTTGAGTGTATTCTCAAATGCCAATATGACGACAACGGCACACCTGCCGCATGGGGTGCTCAGCACGACACTATCACCTATCTGCCAATGGAAGGTCGTCCACACGAGTTGCCATCAATAAGTGGCAGTGAATCCGCATCGTTGTTGTCATTCCTGATGACTGTTGACAGTCCATCGGAAAAACTACAGAATGCCATCACTACAGCCATTGCATGGCTTGACGAGCACGCATACAAGCGCAATGCTTCTGTGCAGAACTGTACCAACAGTGCCAATGAGGCTGACCGTCTGATATTTGAAACCACCAACTGCGACGTATGGGCAAGATTCATACAACTCGGTGGTGAGAGCGGCACAGCGGTTTACAACAAATTCTTTACGAAACTGCAAAACCGCGGTAAATCACGCTCATACTATCAGAACCTGTACACCTACACCTACACTGAATATGAGATAGCTTCAAAATCGTATGATGCCACAAAGGAGTATCAGCCCATCATGGCAATCTATGACGATACCTACCCACACCTATTCTATCGTTTCCTCTATAACTATGAGGATGCCGACAGCATCGTTGACTGGAAAGGCTGCAAGGTGCCTACATCGCTCAACGCACTGCGTCGTTCAAAATACTGGTTCATGACCAACGACCCCTACAAGGTGATACACACGGAATACCCTGCATGGAAGCAGAAGATGGACATCATCAATACCGCCGGCGACGCTACACCGTATGAGATATCAAACACGACAAATACGGGTACAAACACCGGAGCTATATATAACTTCAACAACGGTTTCACGGTAAGCAACTCCCACGGTTCAAAGACCTATAGCACTGGCAAGAACAACACCGTCAAATACACCCAAGGCATCAAATACACCATCAACCTGCCAGAGGGAATGGCTGCCACGAAGGTAACCTTCTATGGTTATGACAACTATACAGGTACAGACTCTAACATCGACTCTCTGATAATCGACGGCACCGACAGCATAGGCTATGCTTCCACGGAATATGTATTCCCACAGAAGGAGACAAGCGATTCCGATCCAAACTATGTCAGTCATACGATTACGCTTTCAACGCCAGCAATGAATTCACTGACATTCAAACTGGGAGGCAAACAGTGCGGCCTTATCATCACCGTATATGCCGTTGATGCCACAGGCGTTGAGCAGGTATATGCCGTAGAAACAAAGGCCAACGCTGTGAAACGCATGGAGAACGGCAAGTTCGTCATAGAGAAGAACGGCAAGAAGTATAACGCCATCGGACAAGAATTCTAACAATATAGTGAAGAGTGTAGAGCGAAGAATTCAAGTTACAGATAACATCTGTAAGTATTTACCTACGACATGGTAATTTGAATTCTTCCCTATACACTCTTCACTTCTAATAATATGAGACAATGAAATACGCATTAGTAACAGGAGGCTCACGCGGTCTGGGCCGCGCCATCTGCCTGAAGCTCGCAGAGCAAGGAATACCCGTAGTAATCAACTATCAGTCAAGCGACGCTGCCGCAGAGGAAGTGAAATCGCTCTGCGAACAACAAGGTGTGAAGGCAGAACTGATGAAGTGTGATGTCAGCAATATGGAAGCTGTTGACGCTGCCCTGGATAATTGGGAGCAGGAACACCCAGATGATTACATAGCCTATCTTGTTAACAACGCTGGCATTCGTCGCGACAACATGATGTTTATGATGCCGGCAGAAGATTGGCACGCAGTATTAAACACCTCACTCGATGCACTGTATTATGTCACTCGAAAGGTATTGCCTAAGATGATGATGCGCAAGCACGGTGGCAGCATCGTCAACATGGCCTCTCTCTCAGGACTGAAAGGCCTGCCTGGGCAGACCAACTACAGTGCTACCAAAGCTGGCATCATCGGTGCCACCAAGGCTCTTGCGCAGGAAGTGGCAGCACGCAGCGTGACAGTAAATGCCGTAGCACCTGGCTTTATCGAGAGTGACATGACTAAGGACCTTGACGTTGACACGCTGAAGCAACAGGTACCCTGCAAGCGTTTCGGCAAACCAGAGGAGGTTGCCGACCTCGTTTGCTTCCTTTTGTCTGACAAGGCTAAATACATCACAGGCGAGGTTGTGTCAATCAACGGAGGACTTTACACTTAATGCATAATTCATAATGCATAATGCATAATGCATAATTTGTAATGTATAATGTATAATGCATAATGCTTCACTTGTAATTAAGGACTAAGTATTAACGTAGAACCAACGCTGACATGCACTTATCTCCAGACTTAGAGAAACGATATACTCGTGAACAACTATCTGCTCGCGAGGCACAGCGTATGGCAGAGTTCATAACATGGGGCCCTGCGGTATTTCAAGCCTCACGGCTTATGGTGAAATACGGTATCTTTGATATGCTTCGCGATGCCGACGATGGTCTTACGCGCTACGATATTGTCAGCAAGACCCAACTCAGCGACTATGCTGTCAAGTGCCTGCTTGAAGCCTCGTTGTGTATCGGTACTGTACTCGTAGATACCACCACCGAGCGCTATACGTTGTCAAAGACTGGATGGTTTCTGCTCAACGACCCCGCCACGCGCATCAACCTCGACTTCAATCACGACGTGAACTACGAGGGATGGTTTCATCTTGACGAGTCGCTACGCAACGGCAAGCCCGAAGGTCTGAAGCACTTCGGAGCATGGCCAACGGTTTATGAAGGTCTTTCGCAACTGCCAGAGGAAGTACAGAAGAGTTGGTTTGGTTTTGACCATTTCTACAGCGACTCCTCATTCCCCGAAGCATTAGAGATAGTTTTCGGCCATTACCATGTACGTTCGCTCTATGACGTTGGTGGCAACACTGGAAAATGGGCACTGCAATGCGTAGCCCACGACCAACAGGTAGAGGTCACCGTACTCGACCTGCCGCAGCAGATAGAGATGATGCGCACCAATATCAATGGCAAGCCTGGTGCTGAGCGCATAAAAGGTCACGGAATCAACCTGCTTGACGGCAATGCCATGTTCCCACAATGCGAGAGCGGTCTTGACGCAATATGGATGAGTCAGTTCCTCGATTGTTTTTCGATGAACGAGATAACGAGCATCCTCACTCGTGCAAAAAGCGCAATGACGGCTGACACACGCCTCTTTATCATGGAGACTCTGTGGGATCGTCAGCGCTTCGAGACAGCCGCTTTCTGCCTTACCATGACCAGCCTTTACTTCACAGCCATAGCCAACGGCAACAGTAAGATGTATAATACCGAGGATATGGAGCAGTGCATTACGTCTGCAGGACTTGAAATAGAAGCCATACATGACGATTTAGGTCAGGGTCACAGCATCATCGTCTGTCGATTAAAGGACTAACGACCGCCGCCAATGAACACGCGACCTGACACACAGGAAGATTTAAGCAACCCTTCGGAAGCCTTCCTACGCAGCATCGACATACGCGAACTGCTGCCACAGCGCGAACCATACCTGATGGTAGATACGCTGACTTTCCATAGTGGCGTGCAAACAACAACCGAGACTCTAATTCGGACGGACAATCTGTTTGTCAAAGACGACACGTTCAATGCCTCTGGACTCATCGAAAACCTTGCCCAGACCTGCGCCGCACGCATAGGCTACATAAATAAATACGTATTGCAGCGCGACATCAGCATAGGCGTAGTAGCTTCAATAAAGCAGCTTGACATACACGCCCTGCCACACGCTGACAGCGTGATAACCACCACCATCACGATAAAACACGAGATGGAAGGCGCAATGAAAGCTACGGCACACACTACGTGTCAAGGCAGGAAACTGCTGACAGCCGACATAACAATAGCGATAAAATAAAACAATCATACGACAATGGAAAATCTGATAGAAGAACTAAAGACCAAGATACGCGAGGCTCTAAATCTCGAAGACTTGACCAACGAAGATATTGATGCAGACGCACCACTCTTCGGCGACGACGGCATAGGCCTTGACTCCATTGACACTCTTGAGATAATCATGCTGCTTGAGAAGAACTATGGCATTCGTCTTGCCAACGCAGCCGAAGGCAAGGAGATATTCAAAAGTATCAGCACGATAGCCGATTACGTAGCAAAAAATCGCAAGAAGTGATACTGAAAGATTATATGTACACCATCGTCAGTCGTGATACGGTCGGCGATGGTTATATTTTTATCATCAGGTTGCTCAGTGAGTGTCCTGTCTTCAAGGCACATTTCCCCACAGTCCCCATCTCTCCCGGGGCTTGCATCATACAGATTGCCACCGAACTGATTTCTCTCTGCCATGCGTCTCCGCTTGCTTTATCGGGCGCAAGGGGTGTGAAGTTCCTTCATGTGCTATCGCCCTCTGACACCGATGAAATCACAGTGAGCATACAACAACTGTCTGATAGCGCTGAATATAGTGTTGTATTCAAAGACAAACGCTTCATCTACGCAAAACTCACCATTACATGTACGACAACAACGCTGTGACATCACCCTACAATCACCCTACCCCACCGTCCCTTGACGACGCACAACTCACCAGAATGCGCCGCCGGGGCATCTGCGTTGTCATACCAACCTACAACAACCAAGGCACCATAGCCAACATCATTGAGCGCACGAAGCGACAGTGTCTCGATGTCATCGTGGTCAATGATGGCAGCACCGACGATACCAGTACCATCCTTTCGCAAATCAAGGGCATCACCGTGGTTACGCTGAAGCGCAACAGCGGCAAGGGCAGTGCACTGCGTGCCGGTTTCCGCCACGCCCTGAAAGCAGGTTTTGCCTATGCCATTACGCTCGATGCCGACAGCCAACACTTCCCCGAGGACATACCATTGATGCTCCGTGCCAACATCCAACATCCCGGCGCACTGCTCATAGGCGAGCGCCAGGGGCTCGACATCATGGAGCGTTCCAGCGGCAGCAAGTTTGCCAATGCCTTCAGCAACTTCTGGTTTTGCGTGCAGACGGGAATACGACTGCGTGATACCCAGACTGGTTTTCGCCTCTATCCGCTGCACAAACTCCATGGGCTATGCCTGCTGACATCGCGCTACGAGGCCGAACTCGAACTACTTGTATTCTCAGCATGGCACGGCGTGAGCCTCCGAAGCGTACCCGTGCGCGTGGATTATCCACCAAAGGAAGAACGCGTGTCGCATTTCCGTCCCGTCTATGACTTTACGCGTATCACCCTGCTCAACACCGTCCTTTGCTTCCTTGCCCTACTCTACGGACTGCCACTGCGCCTGCTGCGCATCGTCATGACCGCCGTGCGAACCGTTTATTCCCTGCTTTTCTTCTTTTTCTGGACGCTGCTTTTCCTACTGCCCTGCTCAGCCCTTGTCGTGAAATTCACCCGCAACAAGGAGCAATGCACGCGGCGTTTGCATCGCCTGCTCCACTTCATCGGCCAGTTGGTGATGCGATGGCACGGCATTCCAGGTGTAAAGATACACACCGACAACTCCGTGGGCGAGACTTATGAGCGCCCCGCCGTAGTCATCTGCAACCATCAATCTACGTTTGACCTCATGGCTATGCTCTCGCAGTCGCCGCGCCTTTCGCTGCTTACCAACGACTGGGTATGGAACAGTCCCTACTTCGGTTTCGCCGTGCGCCACGCCGAGTACTACAACGTCACTCAAGGAATTGACAAAATCATGCCCAACCTGCGCTCGCTCGTTGAGCGCGGCTACAGTATAGCTATATATCCTGAGGGTACCCGTTCGCCCGACTGCACCCTGCAGCGTTTCCGCAAGGGCGCCTTCGCCATAGCCCGCGAACTCCACCTTGACATCGTTCCCTTGTTGGAATACGCCCCTGGTCGCTGTCTGCCCAAAGGCGGAAAGTATCTGCGTCGCGGCATCTTCCATGTAGAGGTAGGCCGTCGCATCCCCTACGAGGAATACTCCCAACAGGGCGAGGACAAAAACATCGCATCTTGGTTTCGCCATCTTTATGCAGAGCGTTATGCCGCACTCAGCGACCGCATCGACCAAAGTCTCTGATTATATATGGACAGTCATAGCAAAACAAAAAAGATACACCATAACAGCCTAAAACACATACACTTGCAATAGCTATGCGATTACACCGTAAAAGCTATCTGATTACACTGTAAAAGCATAGCGATTACACCGTAAAAGCTATCTGATTACATCGTCAGAATGTAATGCCCACGGCTATCGTCAACTGTTGCCTTACGGAGCCGGCGAGGTAGTCAGTGTGAGAGGTAGCCTTGCGCACGTCGTAGCGCAGGGATATGCAGGGAAGCTGTCCGCTGACGCCACGCAAAGGAAACTCATACGTTGCCATAGCGTGAGCCAGCAGTTGCGTGGCGGTGATATACTCACACTCCAATGCGCCCTTCTCCATGGCGGTGCCGCTGCCGAGGTTGAGTGCTACGGAGGCCTCAGCCGTCAGAGTCTTGGCAGTGCCGAGCGAGAAGTGTCGGTGGCCTTTGATGAAGGGTTGCCATGTCTTCAGATGCTGCGTGTATGACAGCGGATAGAGATATACCGTCTGCTTACGCATCCAGAAGGTGCTTCCCACGGAGAAACCACCCATGGTCTCGCCCTTGGCCGACTGCAGGTAGGCGGTATAGGCTATGCGTCCCTGGTGAAGGAGCTTGTCGGCAACCTTCGTGGGGGTATAGTATTCATAGTAGGTGACAGACTGACCGCCCTGCATGGAGCGCACTTGTCGGTAGTTGGTGCGGCGTATTGTCAGTCCCTCGCTCGTCAGGTTGAAGTCGAGGAAGTGAAGCATCATGCGGCGGTATGAAGGCAGTGATAGTCGTATGTGCCACTGATATTCGTTGCCGTCGTGGTTGGCATACGAGGTGGTATACTGCGACTGCCTACCGTAATATCCCGTACGGTGCAGGAAGGTGAAGCCGCCCGCAAGTGAGAACCCCTGCCAATCCTTAGTGAGCAGTTGCAGGGAGAGGCCCACCTGCTCGTTGAGCAAAGGCTGTTCGCGGTTTTCCTCGGTGAAGCCTTCGGTGCCGAAAGTCTCCACCTCGCCCATGAAATTGGCATAGGCAATGAGCGATTTATACACACGGTCAGTGGTGCCGAAAGTTGAAAACGTCACCGTCTCCGTGCTGCGGTTATATAGGAAACAGCCTCCGACGCTGCCCCATGAAGGTATAGACTGATGTATGCTCAGGGCAGAGCGCAGGTCCATCAGCGTGTTGCTGTGGCGCAAGTCCTTGTATTTGGCATAGGTGCCAGCGGTGAAGTCGGCACTTGCCCCAAGGGAAAGCCCACGGTATGCGTTCCATCCCACGCTCCCCGTGATGCAGAACTTCTCACAGTGCTTCCTGCCTGCATTGGTAAGCGAGTCATCAAGGATATCGAAAGGCTGCAGGCGTGTTTGCAGTCCGAGAGCCGATTTGTCCCTTTGGAGCATACTCCCACCCATGCTGGTGCCTGAGAAATTCTCATAGCCGATGCAACCGTAGGCCACCACCTGCGGCGACAGACGCTGATACGACCTTGCAGAGGCCTTGAGCGTCATCTCATGGCTACCGTCAGAGTAGTTGCGAAGCCTGCCCCCCTCATACCGGTAGCCCAACATGGCTACGGAAATGCTGCTGTCAGCGTAGGTAGTCAGTGCAGCGGCATTGCCCGAGGTGAGCCAACTGTTGCGGTCTTCAATCATACTTATGTCACGATGCTGCGCACACACGGTGGTGATGCAAAAGAGCAAACTATTTAATAGAACAGCTTTCAGCCTCATAGAAATCATTGGTTGAATTGTTGGTATCTTGATATATGGGGTGGCCGTCAACGTATTTCTCCACCTTGCGCACTACGGTATGGCCGTAGCCATGGGTGAATGAGATGTAGCCATTGTCAAGGTCGGGCGTCAGTCGCTTCTTGCTGTTGGCAAGGGCGTTGCTGTTATATACCTCAACGGCATCGAGAACCCACGAGCGCAGCACCTTCAAACAGGCGTAGGTAATGTTGCCCTGATACATGGAAGGATATATGACGTTGACGTATCCGTCGGCATATTCCTGCGGAGTGTAGCCCTTCGGCTTGAAGATAATGACGGCAGGCGACGTGTTACTGATAGTCCAGGCATTGCTGCGGCCGTACTTCACCGCCTTGAGATAGTGCGACGTGGGTATCAACTCCGACGGGGAAGCATAGTACAGCGTGTTGCTGTAGGATATGCCATCGTTACTCTTCGATGTAGGGTCGTACATGGTGTAGTATGCAGGATTGGCATAGTTGATGGAGTTGGAGTACGTCAGCGTGTTGTCTATTGCGCCATATACGTTGACGACGACCTCGGAATAAGGTGCTACCGACTGCCCGTCCTGAAAATACCAGATGCCGTTGATGGCAGGAATCCAATCTTCATCGGCATAGTCCAACTTGCCATTGTTAAGGAAATTATGGCTGTTGGCCTCGGCATTGTAAGGCTCTATGATGCCGAAGGCAATACTGTCGAGCGATACAGTCTCAGGGGAGTTGTTGTAGAGGATGATGCACTTGTCCTTGGCAAACGTGCCCGAACCGTCGTCCTTCTGGCAGCCTCCGCAGTAAATTTCCTTAATCAGCAACGGATTTTCAAGCGTCTGGCTCACTGTTACCACTCGCATCTCAGCGCATTGCTGAGCAGCGGTGCCTACGACAAGGTCTTGCAGGGTGCCGTTGTAGATATGGCGGAAATACTCATTCTCCGTCACTTGCGACACGCTTGCCTCGTAGATACCCGCGGGAAGCACGAAGTGGGCCACGCCCTCTGCATCAGTGACAGCTGAGAACGTGGCAGCCATATTGTTGCGTAGTGTCACAGTGATGCCCTCGTCCATAGCCGTTCCGTCGGCAGTGACGGCAATGTCGAGTGCAAACATATCCTGTCCTGCGTCGTATGAAGCGCATGACGCCATCAGCATTGATAGTAGGAATAAGTGTAGAAGTCTCATTTTGTTTATAATTATGGCACTGCCATTTATAGTTTCAGGCGCAATGAAGCACCATAATAGAACTTGGGGATATAGCCGCTGTTGAATATTGACGACTCCAGCCCCGTCTGTGAGGAGTGGAGCATCTGCATGTTATTGAGAAAGTTGTTGGCATAGAACGACAGAGATACGTGGTCGCCAATCTCCTTGGTGATGCTGAAGTTACAGGAAAAATATGATGACAGGCGGTTAGGATTGAAATAATACGACGTATTGCTCCTTACAATAAGCCGGCATAGTTGTGTATAAAGCGCCTGGTCGTTCTGCTGTGCAGTCTCAAGTGCTTGGGCAAAAGGAATACGCTCCGCTGGATTCTCCCACGTAGAGTAATACTCCGGGTAGAGTGCCACGTAGCCGTCAGTCTCTCCATTGTAGCTCGTGCCGCTGACATCACCCTGCGCTGCAAGCAGTACGGCACTGCGTCCCTCGCTCAGTTGGCGGCGGTAGTTCAGCAGGGTGCTCTCCACTTTCAGCGTCATGATAAGCCTTGCGCGAGGTATGCGGGCGGTAAGCGTGGCGTTGAGGTTGCATCCTTTTGAAAGAGCGCCATTGCTTATGCTCGGTGTAGATACCGTTGAAGCCGATGTAACGTTAGAACCGGCATAGTAACCAATCAGCGGCATCACCTCGCTGTCAGCGGAGTAGTCGCCCACTCCGTTTGGACTGCCCGCTATGAGCGTATGGTCAAGACCTTTGTAGTGATAGTAATTACCATCGAGACGGAGCGTCATGCCTACGAGGTGGCGGTCGCTTACCAAGGGCAGGTCTATCATCCATTCCAGTCCGTAGCGTGTCACCGGCGAACCGTTGACGTACTGTCGGTTGGTGACGTAGGTGTTTTGCGTGGTGTATGCGAGGGGAACTGTGCCGTTGACGGTGACGATACCCGTCAGAGGGTCAACGTTGTAAGTACGCTCGTTGCTTGGTATCCCGATGTTTTCGAGAGCAGACTGTGATGTAAAATGATAGGAGAAGGGAGTATAGAGATTTACCATCTGGTATGGATTCTTAGTGCGATGCCAGTAGGCGGAGAGGCTCGCCTTAATGCCTTTGTGGCGGAAGTCCATACCGATATCTACTTGATTGGTATATTGCCAGCGCAGGTTGCCGTTGCGCAGTGCCTTTGATACGTGGGTGTAGTATGCGTAATAGGCTCTGTTGTCGGCGGTGGAACCAGGCGTAAAAGTCAGTTTGTCGGTGTAGGCATCAGCAGGGTAAAGTACCTGAAATGATGGCAACTTCACTGACTTTCCCCAGCCTATATATCCCTCCAGCATATCACTGAAACGATATTTCGCCTTCAGACGTGGTGAGAAAGAAGCAACATTGCCATAGGCCGAACGGCTAATCATGGTGACATCGCTGCGCAGTCCGGCGGTCAACTGCAGCCGGCGGTATGCCAGTCGCTCTTCCGCAAACATGGCAAGGTTGCGCAATGACGGCAGTGTGCTGTAGTCATACGGCCGCCAGGTGGGTGCATAGCGCAGGTCTTCATAATACAATCCCCTACCATTGTTGCGCGAAGCACCGTATTCCACGCCTACGAGCAATTTGCCCCAAGCCCCCGTCTGCCACTCCATCTTGCCCTTTATGCTGAATGATTGCGGTTTCTGGTCGTTGTATGAGCGCACATACCAGTAGCCCGTGGGACTGAGGATTATATCATCAGAACTACGCAAGTCGTAGTCCTGCGCTATGCGATAACCGTCGGTCATGGTATGGATATAAGCCTGGGTTGACGATGAACTGGTGTTCACGTAGTTCTCCGTGCGCTTGTCTGTGGTAGAGAATGATGCGCAGATGGTAAGCGCAACGTTTCGTTTGCGCCACTCGGCCTCGCCGTTTATGCGCAACTGATTGTCGCGCACCTTGCTGTATGTGCCAGTGAAGGCATCTGGGTCAGCTTCCGAGTTGTAGCCGCCTACGTTGCCAGTGACGGCAGCACGCAGCCGTAGGGTTGACTCGTCACCAAACTGAAAGGCATTGCCATAGCCTATATATATATTGTTTCGCTGGTAGGCAGTATGCGGTGAAGCCGTGTTGCTGAAAGAGTTGGCATGCTCAAACGAGAAGTTGAAGTGGCGTATTCCTTTGCTCAAGGCTATCTGTCGGGTATAAGGATTGATGGCACCCTCGACAATCCATGGTGACAAACCATGCCGGGGATTTATCCTTACGATGCCGTTTGACACGTCGCCGTATTCCACGCTGGCTATACCCGTGATGACTTCCACCGACCCTATGTTGGCCGATGATATGTTGCGCGTGGATGCTGACAGTGTCTCATCCATCATAGCATTGTTGTCAAGGCGCATGCCACCAACCTCAATGGCTGTGCCGAAGGCTGCATTGCCCATCTCCTGAGTGCCTGAACGCAATGCAAGACGGGAGTCGTCCATCAGTGTGGCATTCACGGTCTTGCCTCCCGGTAGCAGTGACGTGATACCAGTCAGGTTGACCATCTGCGCATGATCCAGCGTGGCGCGGTCGATGACATAGGCCGTGGTGCTGCCAGTGGTACGCCTTTGGGCAGTCACCTCTATTCCCTTCAACTTCAGACTGTAGCTTGCGGTGGTGTCTGCTGTCTGGGCATGGGAGGCTGTGCAGAAGATTAACAGTGATATGCAGAGTAGTGATTTCATTTGAGTTTGCTTTCTACCAGTGCCACGATGCTATCGAGAGAACGGAAATTGCGTGGGGTGACATCATCTGCACCCAGTGTGACGTGAAACTCATCAGAGAGCGTCATCATTATCGTCGTAATGTCAAGCGAACTGAGTTCGGCAAAGAGGAAATCAGAATCCACATCGACGAGTGGCAGGTTTTCCTCAAGAATTGTGCGTATTTTTTCTTTCATTATTACTGAATTTGTTAGCTATATTAAACAGCAGCGGTGGCAGCATCCACGACATGAAGACCACACACGCCATACCTATTATAGTAATCTCCGCCAGAGAGAACAGTGCAGGGTGACGCGCTGTTATCAGTGTGCCGATGCCTATGAACATTATGGCAGCCGAGAGCAGGATGCTCTGCTTATATGAGGTTAGCACCTCGCAGCCACCACGGCGCTCGCTTAGGCAACCTTCCGTGATGAATATGGTGTAGTCGTCGCCCTGACCGAAGATGAATGTGGCAAGAATGATATTGACAATATTGAATTTTATGCCTGCTATAGCCATGATACCCAGAATCCATATCCAACTGACAGCCATTGGCACGAAGGCCACTATGGCTACCCAAAGGCTGCGGAATGACAGCCAAAGGAATAGAAACACTATTGCGGAGCATACAAGGCCGATATAGTTGAAGTTGTCGGTGAGCATGCTTGCCATGGCACTATTCATGCTGCGCGTGTCAAAACTCGATGTGTATCTGCCACGCAGCATAGGTAGTTCTGCTTCGGTGACATTAAGTTTGTCAACGAAAGAGTATCTTGCTGCCATGCTGTCGATGCTTATGTTACCAGCAAAAACGGTTTTCGTGAGTGGAGAGAAGTAGCTGAATGGCTTGGGGGTGTATTCACGTGACGACATAGAGGTGAACTCCTCGAAGGCATCAGCTGCAAAACCGTGGCTCACTGCTTCTTTGCTAAGCTCGCGCTCGAACAGACTCTTGTTTCTCATCATAAACTCTTTCCAGTGTTGCAGACGTCTTGCCTGCTCCCTGCGCGACGTAAGGAAGTGACTCGTCATATCCATATTACGAGAGAGCAGCGTATCGAGAGCAGCGTCGATGCTCTTGCCTGACGATACAACATATAGCGTGTGACGAGCCTTGGTGGTATCAGCTGCTGCCATCCTACTGAAGTATTCCATATCTGCGCGCTGTTCCTCAGTCATATAGTTGATATTAGCCATGTTGGCATCAAACTCCGTCTGCAGACTGAACCAGCCAAACACCACAGTAAGTACCGCCACCACTGCCACGAGCCAGCGTTTGTTTTCCAGACGTATTGATGCTATGCGCGTCAGTATTCTGTTGTCGTGAAGCATCGATGAGGGTTTGCTGTTGCCTTCTCTTGCAATGGCATGAGGCAAATAAGTCAACACGAAAGCTATCGTGCCTACGAGCAACAGTGAAGCAAACAGACCGAGGTCACGCAGTGCCGTGGATTGCAGTGGCACCAGAGCAAGAAACGCTCCTACCGTCGTCACGTTGCCAACGAGTAGCGGCGAAGCTATGTCTCGCAGCGTATGGCGTATGTCGGGCTCGTGCATCGTGTGGACCACAAGGTGCAAAGGGTAGTTTACCGCAATGCCCAGAATGACGCTTGATATACCGATGACGATGACAGAGACGCTATTGCCAAACAATGCCATACCGCCCATGGCAAACAACCAGCCCCACGCTATGCTTATGACAATGAGCAATATGCTCTTTACCGAGCGCAATGACCACAGCAACAGTACAAGTATCAAGACAGCAGCAAGTGCTACGGCAAGTATGGAGTCGTGCTTTATCTGTCGGGCATTGCCCACGGCAATCTGCGGACCGCCACTGACGTGGGCTTTAATAGCAGGGTGATGTGCCTGCATGGTGTCAATAGCGGCATCAAGGAGTGAGAGCAACTGTGCATTGCGGTCGGTCTCGGCATTACCGAATGGCGAGTCGAGCGTAACGATGGCGCGGCTCATATCGGGTGTGAATACATAGCCGTCAACGATTTCCATGTTATTGCCTTGCTGCATAGCTTGCAGCCGTTGCATTACGGGCTGAAACAGTCTGAGCGGGTCACGGCTTATGTTGTCAGTCATCATACTGCCCGATGGAAAAAGAAGCAACTGTCGGTCCTGCTCCAGCTGCTTTGCCACGAAGTTGTGTTGCGCAAGCATGGAGTCCATACGTTGGTAGTCATCGGTAGTAAGGAAATAAGGAATATTGCTATAGACGAAGTCTTGCAACTCGCTGACCTTGTCCATATCAATTTGGGCAGTCATGCTCTCTGTCCAGCCAATGGTATCCAACCGTTGCACCGTCTGGCAAAACATATCAACCGCCTCGATGGTACTGTCAGCACTACCGTTGCTTTCAAACACCACCACCAGTTTGCCTGCCCCAGATATGTCGCGATAGATGTCATACATCTCGCGGTCATGAGTGCCAAGCGGCAGGAAATCAGAGATGTCCTCTTTGTATGTAAGGCGCATCAGCAAAACCGTCAATGCGAGTGTCAGCACAAGCAGTGAGCAGCGACGCAGTATGCTGTGGGTCTTGAGAAAATTATATATCCTTAGTATCATGCATCAGCAAAGTTATCCGTATTTTTTTTTCGATGCAAAGATAACACTTTTTTCTCAGAAATACAAATCATACTATATATCTAGTAAGGTATGTAGCCAGCCTGCCATACAGTGGAAGCATGGAAGACTGACTACATCCGAATATCGAGGTTAACAACAACTTACTTCTTGTGCTTCTGATAATAGTCGAGGGCGGCTTTCACATTCTTCTGCACGCAGCGGGTACTCATCGTAGCTCCTGTGCAACCATCCACCTTCGCCTCTGTGGCAAGTTTCTTGGCTTTTGTCACCTTCATACCGTCAAACTTCTTCACCAGGTTTTTCTCCACCTTAGCATAGTAGCCCTTCGATTCGGTGTTAGGCAACGAAACGACCTTTACCACCTTGCCTGCCTTGATGTGCACTTCCATTGGCGTAGTAGATTTGTAGCCTTTGTCCTTGCAGAGCGTAGTGGTGTTGATTACGTAAGTGCCGTCAGACTGTTTCTTCATCACGTCGTCAGCATGTGCTGACAGCGTCAGTGCTAAAGCCCATACAAGGGCAGCTATTGTCTTTTTCATTTTATTTTTAGAATAAATAATTGATAATTTGCTATATTCTTTCTGCTCATCTCACTGACCTGTTTATCTTATTTATCCGCCGGGCTTTTCATCGTCACCTGTATGCGGTTGCCACTATCAACAAAGCGTTTACAGATGTCCCGTATATTAGCAGGTGTGGTATTGTTGACCATCTGCATGTACTGTTCATCGAGATCAACACCGTAGCGCAGGCGATGTAGCATTATATACTCCCAATAGCCGTTGGTCAGTATGACGCGGTCGTAGTTCTTCTGCTCATATTCCTTTACCTTCTGCAACTGCTCGTCGGTAGGTCCTTGTGCAGCCATGAGGCGCATCTGCTCATCGATGATAGGCAGGAGTTCACTGTATTTGTCGGGGTCACAACGGAAGTTCACCGTCAGCGACGTACCGTCAGACGGGAAACGCCAGTTCTGGCTCTGCACGCTCACGCCGTAGGTGCCTCCCTTCTCCTCACGCACCTTCTCAGTATAGATGGCACGCATAATCTGCGCAAGCATATCGGCACGCAATTCGTTGGCGAGGTTATACTCCACATCGGCGGTATAGATGACGTTGGTCAATGCAGAAGGGGTCTTCTGCTCCTGCTCAAACTCCACGAGACGCTGACCGCGCTGTATGTCCTGACAATGCTTTCCTACTGCATTCCAAGCCTTGGCGGGTTTACCTGGCAACGATGCCACATACTGGCAGATGAGGTCTTCGAACTCATCCTCGCGTATAGCACCCGTAACTACAAGATTCATGCCAGCGAGGTTGGCGAAGCGTTCGCGATATATCTCATGTATGCGGTCGTGGGACACGAGTGCAAGACGCTCCTCGGTCATCGGTTCCGTGCGCTCCGTCTTGCCATAGACAGTGGCACGCAGCGAGTCGTTGTATATCACCTTGGGCGATGCCGTGCGGTTTCTTAGTACTGAACGCTGACGCTCCATCAGGCTACTGAACACCTTGTCGTCGCGGCGTGGCTTTG